>SAMEA104315434__coassemble_152_pt1 | contig 51928 bp, 53 predicted proteins | sample SAMEA104315434__metabat2_high_PE_033 | metagenome-assembled genome bin SAMEA104315434 (sample SAMEA104315434) | gut metagenome | biome: Monkey gut; feature: monkey-associated habitat; material: faeces | place: China | collected 2013 | reverse complement strand
CATTAGGATATATCCTGTACTTATACGCTTTTAACATTTGCTGTCACCTTCTCCCACTCCTGATTTTTTATATACTCACATACACTTTGATACCAGTCATCTCTTTTTGTATTTACAAACAAAAATAATATGATACTGTAATAAATATTTGTGTCTGTTTCTTAATTTCCATGTTCCCACAATAAAATTATAACATCATCATCTAAATTTGGCTACCTTAACCCACCGTCTAAAGCCAGTGGGATTGCGGTAGCCATCCTTTCAAGGCTTGGGAGAATAGTAAAAAATTTTGGGTCAAAACTCAGGCACAGTGGAAAAATTATCCAAACCATAAGCACTGAAGCCATTTTTACATTCTTCATCTTTTAGCTCCTTAGTAATATATAGCCTAAAGTTATTGCCATTCGTTGAGCTTTTTAGCTGGATATACGGCGGTTGTTTGCATCGTACGTCCTTTGGGAACAGCTTTTCTGCCTCATCATAGGAAACATTATGCCTTTTGGCATAGCGCCTTGCCTTTTGGCTACGGGAGCTTTCAAATCGATATCGACTATATACGGCATACCCCGACACGATTCTTTTGGGAATTATGCGAGGCGATTTTATTTTCACATAATCCTTGTAACGCTGCAAAGCATCTGCCAACTTCAACCCATCCAGTTCGTCCGCACTCTCCGCAAAAATGCGCAGCGTATCACCAAGGCATACTTTATCAGCATTATTTTCATATCGAGGAAATGACACTCCTATCTTCCCTCTTGCTTCATTATTTTGTACCTCTGCCAATTTTATGTGAACCTGATAAAAAATCTTTGACCATACAGCATATGCGGACAATTCTGTATTGGGCAATATTGTAATCTCCTGATAATATTGCACAACAATCACTCCTTGCTGCTCTGACCAAATACGCCGCCCCTGACCAAGACAGCCATAACGTAGTGTTCCTGCTCTATGTTATCCAACGGCTCGCCAAGGGCATATTTATCAAACAGTGTATAAAAATCTGCTTTCTCTTTTGGATTTCTAAACGCCTTGCCTAACGTTGTAACTGCACCAAATGGCTCGATAGCAATAGGACCAATATGCGCATCAGCAAATTCTGGATACCATGTATCAATCGTCCTAATAGCATTGCTTATTTTTTGAGAGTGCATTGCCGCTACGCCATTTACCGCATATAAAACCTTGCTCTTTTCACCGCTTCCCTTGTCCTTATTGAATACCAGCTCCTCACTCGGATAGACCTCCTGACCTACGCCAGCCATGGCATATGCTTCAACTCTTAGAAATGCAAATTTCTTCCTGCCGCTCAATGCCTCGGCAATAATCTCTCCCAACTCGTTGACGTGCTCATCATCATAGCTAAAATCACGCAGGGAAAAATCATAGGCATCAAAAAGCCATTCCTTTTCCTCTGCCATAACCTTTACCTTAATCTGCTCTGCGCCTAGACGGTTGCGCCATAAGAATCTTGCATTGGCGATATTGGCAACATAGCGCCTTGCCAGCTCCTTGAAACCAGTCTTTTCGATATACGCCTTGGCTACAGCCTCGTATTTTTTGGCAAATATTGCATTATTGCACGCTGACGGACTTTCCACACCACTCAACACCTTGAGAGAAAAAGCCAGCTTCAAGGTATCATGTGCCATATCCAAGGCACACGCATCCACCATCTGCAGATTTGGTTTTTCTATCTCGACATTTAACTTAGCAGGATCATTTTGCACTGCTGGCTTTTGACGGTTGGAAATAGTACCGCGCACCGACTTTTCCACCAACTGCAGCGGCACACAGCTTGCCTTATCATTTTCCCACGGAGCATCTTTCCAGTTTGCAGCGTACATATAGCCGTCCGACAAAACCAGCTTTTTCTCATACGCCAAAACTGATGCACTTTCCATATTTTTCTTAGCCATAGCAAATCCTCCTCAAAAATCTCAAACATTCCTCGTAGTACAGCAATAAATACCATTTTCTTTATCGTAATCATAATGCCACATAAATTCCTCCACCGTTTGACAAGTATGCGGCATAACAAACTCGCCTGCAGTCACCAGCGGCTCGACAAAATGATGCTCATAGTCATACGAGCGCTGATTTGCCACACGGCATACCCCTGTCAAATCCCTATAGCCTGTCATAATCGGCACAATCCAGCCGTTATTTTTCACCTTTTTGTATTGACGTCCGACAATTTTTCCCTTATCATCCCGTTCCAAAGTACAGCATACTGCTAAATTCTCTAAAAGTTCATCCAAAGAATCATCTGCACCTGCCAACAAATCACATCTTTCTCTCAATACATACCCTGGCATCAGACTACGCTTTAGTCTTGCTATATCTTTTTCATCTGCAAAGTCAACAGTAAGTATTTTAATTTGATTGCTCTCATGCCTATGAAGCATGTCATTTTCTATATCGCCGCCAGCAATTTTCATTCTGCTTAGCTCAGTTGCAGTGCATGATAAAAACTCCTTTTCCTCATCAGGATTAAATCCCTTTATTTCCATGAGCAGGCTGACCAGCAAATTACAACGTGCTTCTTCAATAAAAGACGGTCTTTCAAATTCACCTGTTTTTTTGCTCTTTTTTAGCGGATTTGCCGTGCCGATAAGCAGCTTTTTGCCCGTCTTTGCCTCACTGTAAAGCTGTACATGGCAGGCATGGCTTGATACACCCAAGGCACTAAGCCTGATAGCATATCCATTAGACCGTATATTTCTCTCTAAGGCGTGCATTGCTCCCAGCCATGCTGTCATAGCTGGAAAACCAACAGTATACGCACTACTCATAGCATTAGCATTATGAATTTTTAATTTTGGTATTAACAAATACTTCTTCATAGTCCTGCTTCTCCACCCATATTCAAGGTATCTGTGATACAATCCAGCATTTCATGCTCCAAGGCTGTCGCTTCAGCATCCCCCAATGATACCGGCACAAAGTTCTCGCCTTTTGATTTGCCGTTTTCTGATTTTTTCTTATTCATCCCCTTGACCGCCAGCTCGTACGTTCCTATAAACCATCTAACAAAGTTTTCGGCGATTTCATTCCGCCACTCAGTTTCTTGAGAACGGCGAACAGCATATTCATTGTCCAGCCATATCCTTTGTGCCTCAGGCAGCTCATTATTCTCAGCATTACTCCAGCCAGACTGCAAATTTCTCAATGCAAATACGTTCAGCATGACCATGTCCATGACTTGATATTCCAAGCCGCGTATTTTGCTCCTTATCTCCATATTGTTCCTGGTTTCAATATAAATAGCATGAATTTTCTCAAACAGCTCTGCAAACGGCTTCAGTCTTAATGTCTGTGTAAAGAAATCCTCTTTTGGCTCTATCACATCTTTGCTTTGCAATACCGGCGGAAACGATGGCAGCAAATACAGTTTGCCGCCAATGGCATTATTCAGCATGGATATATTCTGCGGCTTTGTGCCGCCGATAGCAGTAACGGCAATGTCATATATCTCCCTGTATTCATTCTCTTCAATTTCATTTTTTCTGACTTTTCGAGCCTGCTCCTCCATTTGCCTGATCCGCTGCCTGAGTTCAACCATCACGCATGAAGGTGGCATAACAGTCAGCAGATGATAGTCATCATCATGCACGGGAAAATATACCTGCTTTAGTCTTTCATCGGCTTCCTGCGGCGTATAGTCCGTTTCTATAGCTAAAATATTTTCACGAATCACATCATAGTCAATATTCATACCGCCCAATTCACGTTGCAAAAAATCAGCATCTTCTTTTACATGCTGATAAACGGTCCTGTCATCTTCCACTTTTTTCGTCAACAGCTTGGCTGTAGCAAGATAATTTGCACTGGTCGCTACATCAGACTCACTCTGCACGCTGGCATTTGTCACGTAGCCTTTGCAAGCGCCAGATTTAGTGTCATTTATTGATACACTGCTGGCAGGATGCGTAAACCTACCTATATGCGTCGCCCATTTGCACTTTTTTGCATTTTGAGAAGTTTTTAGCAGATATTCTTCTACTGACTTTCCCTTAGCTTCCTGCTGCAAATATTCTAAAAAAATCCCCAATGATTATCCCTCCTATCTTTTGCACTATGCTTCTATGGCTTTAATATAACACATATTTAATAAATCAATATACATTTATAGGTTTTAAAAAAATTACCACCTACACGGCGGTAAAATAAATCAATATACATTTATATTTCTAAGCCGCCTATGCGGCGGTGAACTTATCTTGTCCCTTATATTAACATTTATCTCAACTTTTTTCAATCTCCCTTCAGCATCACACAAAGCAAAAATTTCGCAAAAACAGACAGCCTAAATGTCTAGGCTGTCTGCTCCTTGTATGAATTATGTACTTTGCTTATAAAACATCAAATCTGCTCTTTGTAGTGTGCAGATACGAAAGCATTTATAGTCTTGCTCCCATGCTTTCTGCCTGATTGCCAAAATCAGATTTTTCTACCAACGAACGCGAGCCACAGCCTACTGCCATGACTGTGCCCAAATCTTGCCACTCCATATAGCGCACCAACGTCTCATAATGTGCCATCAATGCCTCCATGGTCCAGTCAGCACTATTGTACGCTGTCGCCATCAAGATAGACTTCTTGCCATGCAATCTGCCTGTCCTAGAATAGAATCTGTCCACAATAACCTTGAGCTGTGCCGACATACCATAGTAATACAGAGGCGTTGTCAGCACCAAGAGGTCTGCTTCCAGCATCTTCGGCATGAGTATTTTCTCAATATCATCTCCCCATACGCACTCGCCGTCCATACCGCAGCGGTCACAGCCACGGCACGGATGCGTATCCGAATTTGCCGCATCAAAGACAAACACATCATGCCCAGCCTTCTGCGCACCACTGACAAATCTATCTGCCAGATATATCGAAGTGGATTCATTTTTAGGATGCGGACTGCTGGTAATAACGACAATTTTCATATTATTCTCTCCCGATTTTTGCTTATCAGGCTGACTAGCATCATCCGCCTTGGCGGCATCCGCAAACAAGGACAGTCCGCAGCCGCTAATAAGCAACGACATCGCTCCCATGGAGCTGATTTTCAAAAAATCCCTGCGCTTCACAACATCACTCCGCTTTTACAGCTTGGCATACTCCTCGTCCGAAACAGGCTCAAGCCACTCATTGCTGCCGCCCTCGGCAGGCACTTCGACCGCAATATGCTGAAACCACTTGTCAGCAGCAGCGCCGTGCCAGTGCTTGACATTAGCTGGAATATTTACCACATCACCAGCCTTGAGCCTGCGTGCCGGCTTGCCCCACTCCTGATACCAGCCCTCGCCTGCCGTTGCCAGCAAAATCTGACCGCCGCCCTTTTCACTATGATGAATATGCCAGTTATTGCGACAGCCAGGCTCAAAGGTTACATTGCCGATGTACACCTGCTCGGTAGAAAGCATATTCAGATAGCTCTGTCCATGAAAATACTTTGCATAAGCATCGTTTGGACCACCTGCCGGAAATACGCTCATATCTTTTTCTGCCATTGATAAAACCTCCATTTTTTCGTATTCTTTGCACGAGCTAAGCGACAATCAATCCTCAGCATAGACTTCCTTTGCCATATTGAATGCCGCCCATGCCTTTGGCCAGCCTGCATAAAAGCCGAGCTGGGTAATAATCTCTGCCATCTCAGCCTTGGTAACGCCATTCTTCTTGGCACTGCTCAGATGATACTTCAAGGAGCTGTCCGTGATGCCGCTGGCAATCAATGCCGATACGGTTACGATGCTGCGATCATGCAGGGAAAGCACATCGTTTTTGGACCATACCTCGCCAAAAAGAATATCATCATTGTAGCGAGCAAAATCAGGAGCAAACTCTCCCAAATTATCCCTGCCTGCTGTCTGGACGATTTTTACTGCTTCTCTTTTTTCATTGCTCATATCTGCTGCCTCCACAAAACTCAAATTGCTTGTCAAAAATACGCCTGCCGCCAAAAAGGCAGCCAAAGACTTTTTTACCTTCATACGCTAACCTCTTCCTATCTTCTTGAAAAACTTTATTGCATAATGCGCTAAAAAAACTCCTGCTCCCAGCATAGCAAAATAGTCCACATAGAACATGCCTGGTGACATCGCATTATCCACCTCTGCAAAATGCCGCTTTAGCAGGAGATATTCCCAGCAGTCATTACGAACAAACACATATGCGCCATATGAAGCAATGGCACAAGCCACCAGCTTCGGCAGTATCACCAGCAAAGTACGCGGCAAATCGATAAGCCTAAACACATTCGCTATCGGTACAAACTTTGTCCAATGCAGGCCAAGATGCAGACTCATCAGCACCATGCCGAGATAGCTTCCCCAAAGATGCAGTCTATGCGCCTGTGCCATGCTGCCAAACTTGGGCAAAAAGGAAAAAACATAATGGGATATTACCATGCTGGTATACGCCATGACCAGCATGTCAGCAAAAACCAGCGTCACCGATATAGCAAAAACCAGCCTCAGCCAGCTATATCTGCCCTTGAACAGCGACATATACCAGCGCCGATTCAAGATATTGTGCACTAAGAAGCACAGCAGCATAAGAGTGCCTGCCACCTCATGAACCAACGTACCCCAAAACTGGAAGCCCATGCAGAACACCAGAAGCACACACATGGCAATATCCACTAGGATTTTTGTTTTTTCAGTTCCACTCAATGTATCTTTCCATCTCCTTTACCAAAAAGATGTGCAGGCAATTCCTTGACCTTACACATCTATTTTACAACTTATATCATTTATGTCTAATACTTATATTGTATTTGTAGTTATGCAAAAAAAGCATTTGTGCTTGCAAAAACTAGCAATTTTAAAAATACTGCTCACCTACAGTAATTTGCTTCTCGCTTTACAATCATTTAATTTTTTAATCTATCATATGCCTCATAGGCGTTGATGACCTTCATATGTCCGCCAGTTACGTCGACTGCCGAGGCGGTGATATAGCTGGCGGCATCGCTTGCCAAAAAGACAACGGGCTTGGCGATTTCCTCCGGCTCTGCCATACGGGCGAGAATGTTGTTCCGTAAAATAGGCTCTAAAACCTCTGGCGGAAACATACCAGAATCCATCAGCGGCGTGCGCGTGTAGCCAGGCATCACGGCATTGATGCGTATGCCGTATGGCGCAAACTCCGATGCCGTAGTTGTCGTCAGGGCGATAACTGCCGCCTTCATAGAGGCATAAATATTCGAGCGTATCGCCGTAGCGCAGCGTGCTGCCAAAGAAGCAATGTTGACAATAGCGCCGCCATTTTCCTGCATGTATTTTACCGCAGCCTGCGTACCGAAAAGAGCTGATTTGTAGTTTGCTCCGATGAGATAATCGACTTCATCCTCGGTGTAATACTCGCCCTGCCTTTTCTTGTTTGTGCCGATATTATTCACCCAGGCATCAATAGTGCCGTCGCCCTGCTTGGCCGCCACCTGAGCCAGCTTTTCCATGCCTGCCTCTGTACTGCCATCTAGGACACAGCCTTGTACCGTCCCCAATTTGCCCAGCTCCAACACTGCCCGTCCCAGCTCATCCTTGTGGCGGGCACAGATAGTCACCTTGGCGCCCTCCTGCAAGAAAACCTTTGCCACAGCGTAGCCAATGCCCTTGCTGCCGCCCGTAACAACCACATTTTTATTATTCAAGCCCAAATCCATCGCTAAAAACCTCCTCAAAAAAATACTCTCCCTGCACAATCCACTATAGCAAACATATTGCAAATTGTACAGAGAGAATCTCCTCCATTATATACTTTAGATAGCTGCCGCTGGCTCGGTATACTCGGCAGGCAGAATGCGATGCAGGAACTTTCTCGTACGTTCCTCCTGCGGACGCAGGAAAATATCATCTGGCCTGCCTTCCTCTACCACCACGCCATCAGCCATAAATACTACATGGGTAGCGACATCCTGCGCAAATTTCATCTCATGCGTCACCACGATCATAGTAACGCCCTCCTGCGCCAGCTCCTGCATTACCTGCAATACCTCGCCTACCAGCTCTGGGTCTAGTGCCGAGGTCGGCTCGTCAAAAAGAATGACATCCGGCTTTACAGCCAAAGCTCTGGCAATGCCGACACGCTGCTGCTGACCGCCCGAAAGCTGCGAAGGATAAAAATCCTCTCTATCTGCCAAGCCTACCTTTTTCAAGGCTTGACGGCCAATTTCCTCCGCTTCGCTTTTGCTAATGCCTCGGCCAGCGGTCAAGCCAAGCGTAACATTCTCCAAGGCCGTCTTGTTGGCAAACAAATTATAATTTTGGAAAACAAAGGCTGTTTTCTTGCGAATCTCATTAATCTGGCTGCTGCTCGCCTTGGCAAAATCCAGCTTGATGTCGCCAAATTCCATCTGTCCCCCATCTGCCTGCTCCAAAAAATTCAAACAGCGCAGAAATGTTGTCTTGCCGCTGCCGCTAGGGCCTAAAATAACGACCACATCGCCTTTATTGACAGAAAGATTTACGTCTTTCAGCACTTGATTGTCGCCAAAACTTTTTTCTACATTTTTTACCTGTAACAGCATATCCATACATCCTCTCCAGCACTATTTACATTTAGCCTAACCTGCAAGCCACAATCCTTATCTATACGCACCAAAACGCCTTTCTGCTCCAGCATAGGCGAGCTGGATAATCGTGCAAAGAATCAAGTACACCAAGAAGGCATCCAAATACGCCTCAATGTAGTTGTAGCCAAAGGAAGCAGCAATCTTGCCCACAGCCATCACGTCCTTGACAGTCATCAAGAAAGCCAACGAGCTGCCCTTGATAAGGTTTACCGTAATATTGCAGATACCAGGAAGCGCTGTTACCAGTGCCTGCGGAATGATGACCCTCGTATAGGTCTGAAATTCGCTCAGTCCAATGGAGACACCCGCCTCTAGCTGCCCTGCTGGCACGCTCATCAGCGCTGAACGAAATACCTCTGTCAGCAAAGCCACTGTATTCAAGGTAAAAACGACAATGGCATAGTAGATGGGATCTACCTGCTCAAAAATATTGAAGTCAATGCCTAGTGCCTGAATCATCACATTCAAGAGGCTAGGCAAGAGGCTATATAGCAGGAGAATCTGCAATACAATAGGCGTGCCACGGACAAATGACACATAGCCGCGGCTAATCAAGGAAACAAGCTTATTTCCTTTGATGCGATTCAAGGCAAAATAGAAGGCTAAAGGTGAAGCCAATAGCAGCGAAACAATGGTGATTTCCATTGTAATCGGCACCCCTGTCCACAAGAGACCGAAGGTTTTTTCCATAAAATCAAAGTCCAGCTCCACTTGCTTCACCCTCCTTTAGCACAAATACAGAATCCGTTTCTTTCGTCTGGGACTTGCTGGAAAATAACTGCCCTTTATCAAGTCGCTGCTCCAAGAGTCCAAATGCCTTTTCAATGCCGATGGACATCAACCAGTAAATAATCATGCAGGCAAGATAAATCTCAATGCCATAAGCACCATAGTTCTGGGCAATAATCAAATTGCCCTTGCCAATCATATCAATCAAGCCAATGGTATAGGCAAGCGCTCCTTCCTTGAGCAGATTGATAACAGAATTGCCGAAATTCGGCAGAGCCAGTACTGCTGTCTGGGGCAGCATGATATGCCAAAACGCTCCCCAGCGAGAAATACCGATAGAAATAGCCGCTTCGTACTGTCCATGTGGCACTGCCTTGTAGGCAGCCCTAAAGATTTCCGATACATAGGCACTAAAGAGCAGCGTAAAAGCGATAATGGCAAATACCGCTCTGTCCATATCATGGATATTTTCTACCAAAACAGCTTCTACCAAGGCAGGCAGGCCATAGAATACAATAAACAGCATAACGATGGATGGCGTGCAGCGCATGATATAGATATACAGCTGAGCTGCGTATTGCAGTATTTTATTGTGGCTCAGCTTCGCCCAAGCAAGACCAGCTCCCAGCAGGCTGCCCAAAACAATCGAGCTAATGCCTACCAGCAAGGTTATATCCAAAAACTCCAGCAGCTGCGGCAACGCACTGACAATCACTCCAGGGTCAAATGCTCTTGTATCCATATAGTCTGTCTCCCTTCATAGGCCTGTCCTTATTTCAGATAATCGGACAGGCTCTCACCAAAGTACTGCTGTTCTAGTTCGGCAATCTTGCCCTCTTGACGCAGCTCCTCAATGGCCTTGTCATAGTCATCAGCAAACTGCTGCTCATTTCTGTTGATAATAGGATAAGTAGGTATGCCCTTATAGCGGATATAGGTCAGCTGATCGTTAAACTTGTGATATGGTGCATCATCCTTTTGGATATTGTTCTTGTAGCTTAGCTCAACCTCCAAATATGCATCATAGCGGCCTTCCAGCACCCAGCTATAGGCATCAGCTACCTGAAATGCCTCAGACGGCACGAGCTTGATCTGATGCTCAGGATTTTCCTTGTTGAAATCGTCGATTACGCTGTAACGGGCATCCTGAGAGGCGATAGGCACCAGCTTGCCGCTGAAATCAGCAAAGGACGGCAAATCCTTGATTTGGTCGGCATTTTCCTTGCGGATAATCAAGCCGATAACACTGGCGCCGATGTTGTTTTTCGGGAAAATATACTTTTTCTTGCGCGGCTCGGTAATCCAAATTCCCTTTGTGCCTACAGTGTATTTGCCCGACTCAACACCAATCAGCAAATCATCGTCAGAGGTTGGCACAAACTTGAAATCGTACTGCGGCAGCTTCTTAGCTACTTCCTTCATGACAGCAACTTCAAAGCCATCAGATTCGCCTTTGTCATTGACAAAATCATAAGGCACATAATAGTTAGTATGGGCAACGGTTATGGTCTTTTTGCCACCATCTGCACTGCCATTTTCTGCTTTGTCCTTGCCGCCGCAGCCAGCCGTCACTGCCAATGCTCCAGCCAAAAGTCCTGTCACCAAAAGCCTGCCGATTTTTTTGATATTCATAGGAAATCCTCCATTCATCGCTTCAAAATTCCTTCAGCCCATGTCAATGGGTGCAAAAGCTCTTTCCTCTTAGAGCTAAGCACCCGTAGCCCTCTAATCCAAAGGCATCAAGCCTTGTATTCCTCCAAGGCTTCACGTACCCACTGGAAATGCTCACGCGGAGTATCTCTTGGTACTGTGCAGTCAGCACCCAAAATTACGCCAGTCGTGCCAGCCTTGTCCAAGAGGCGCTTGGTCTCCTTCTTTATCTCGTCCTTAGAGCCTTTATAGATGACATCGTTGGTGCTATTGCCAAAACCGCCCAAAACAGCACGTCCGCCAAAGAGCTTCTTGCCATCCTCCAGCTCAACATCCTCAACTACTGCCGCCCAGTTGATGGTCTTGACCTCATAGTCCTCATACCATGACAAATCATTTCTGTGTCCAGCATAGCCGCAAATATGCAGAATATTGTAATCGCTGACGCTGTTGGCAGCTGCCAAAATTTTCTTTTCCGCAGGAGCAAAAACCTCGTCATAGATTTCTCGCGTAATTCCCTCGCCCAAAAGATTCTGCAGGCTGAAGTACACGCCAGTGACATGTGCCTCGGTGATAACCCGCTTTGCCAACTCAGACAAATCATCAGCTATGACATCAAAGGCCGCCTTGACAGCTTCCTTATCCTCTCGAACCAGTCCAGCCAGATAAGGCTCGCCATCCTCAAAATTCGGCTGCATGAACTTGATGATTGTGCCAGGACAGAACAGATTGTAGAAAGTAGCAATCTTGTCGCCATACTTATTCGTAATCTTCTTGGCATACTCTATCTGATAGGCAAACCATTTATCATCCTTTGGCAATGGCTTTAGATGCTTCAAATCCTCGGTTGACTTGGCCGCCAAGAAGCTCTCGCTGGTATAAGGAAAGAAACCATCCGTCATAATCTTGACAAAATCAGGCTGGCTTTCTTCAATATACTTAATCTCGCCAGCCAACACCTGCTCGGTTAGCTCTGGATGGTCAAAGGCATTGGAATGAACCTCATCCTCAAGGAAGTGAAACCAAAAGCCAGCAGGAACTCTCTCCACAGGCTTGTTGTCCATTGTATCCAAAACCAACTGCTTTTTATCTAAAATCTTGCTCATATATTATACCTCCATTATTCATATCTGCATTATATGTATTCGCAACATGGTTATATAATAACATACTTATCGGATATGTCAAGCAGTTTTTATATTTTTTATTTTCACGCCTTATAGACAAGCATACACTCAGCAGAGAAAATATTGCCAAAATATTCTTTTCACCGTTCCAAAGAGCAGTATTCAAAAATAAAATAGCTCTCTCATAAATCTCGGAGATTCGCAAGATGAATCCTTGACATATATTATTATGTAACTTATAATAAACATATCTATTAAATATGTTTTGTAGGTCTGTATTCGTCCGTGCCTGCAAGACACAGCAGGAGGAAGATTTAATGAAGGATTATACTATAGAAGTTCACGGCTGCAGGCCGTCAGATTATACTGGCTCGATTACGCAGCCTATATATATGTCCGCTACTTTCCGCCATCCAGGATTCAAGCAAAGCACTGGCTATGACTACAGCCGCTGCGGCAATCCCACTAGAGACAATCTGGAGGAAACCATCAGCCAGCTGGAGTGCGGCAAGAGAACCTGGGCGCTGTCCTGCGGCATGTCTGCCATCAACGCCGTATTCCAGCTTTTCAAGCCAGGCGACCATATTATCCTGACCGAGGATCTCTATGGCGGCACGCTGCGCCTTGGCGAGCTGTATGCCAAATACGATATTGAATTTGAGTATATTGACACTACAGACCTAGAGCTGCTAAAGAACACCATCCGCCCTAGCACCAAAGCAATTTTTGTCGAAACCCCATCCAATCCCATGATGCTGGTCAGCGATATTGCTGCCATTGCCAAGTTAGCACATGAAAACAATGCCATCTTGGTTGTGGATAACACTTTCCTGTCGCCACATTTCCAAAAGCCATTGACTCTCGGTGCAGATATTGTCGTGCACAGCGGTACGAAGTATCTCTGCGGCCACAATGATATTCTAGCAGGCTTTCTCACCGTAAAGGACGATGAGCAGCTCATCGCAGACATAGAGCTGTATGTCAAGTCAACTGGCGCAAACCTCTCGGCGCAGGATGCTTGGCTGATGCTCCGCAGCCTCAAAACCCTTGGCATCCGCATGGAACGCCAGCAGGAAAATGCCACAAAAATCGCCCAGTGGCTGTGCCAACAGGATATAGTTACTGACGTGTATTATGTGGGTCTCCCCCAGCACCCTGGCTATGAGCTGAACCGCCGTCAGGCTGCTGGCAGTGGTGCGATGATTTCCTTCAAGGTAGCCCAGCCAGAAATGGCAAAAACCATTTTAGCCAATGTAAAGGTAATTTCCTTTGCAGAAAGCCTGGGCGGCGTAGAGAGCCTCATCACCTACCCGCTTTATCAGACGCATGAGGCGATGCCTAAATACCTGCTAGAGCGTACAGGGCTGGACGAACATCTTCTCAGATTGTCTGTTGGCATTGAAGATATAGATGATTTAATCGATGATTTAGCACAGGCATTTCAAGCTGCCAAACAAAAATGAGACTTGCTTGGCAGCGTATGAAGAATTGCCAAGCATTTGAAAGGAGCGAAGCCGTATGGATTTTGACAAAGTTATTGACCGCAAAAATACCAGCTGCCTCAAATATGATTTTGCCGTACAAAGAGGCTATCCACAGGAGATTCAGCCATTCTGGGTGGCAGATATGGACTTTCAGACTCCAGAGGGAGTCATCGAAGAGCTTGTAAAGAGAAGCCGTCACGGCATATTTGGCTATACCGACCCGGATAAACACTATATAGATACGCTGAAAAAGTGGTTCAAGAAGCACCATGGTTGGGAAGTAAGCGGCGAGGAGCTGATTATCACGCCAGGCGTGGTCTTTGCCTTGGCAGCTTCCGTCAGAGCCTTTACAAAGCCAAAGGAAGCCGTGCTCATTCAGCAGCCTGTGTATTATCCTTTTAGCGAGGTTATCCGACAAAATGACCGCACGCTCATCAACAGCCCGTTGGTATATGAAAACGGCAGCTATCACATTGATTTTGCGGATTTTGAGGCACAAATAAAGGAAAACAACGTCAAGCTCTTTATCCTCTGCTCGCCGCACAATCCTGTCGGCAGGGTGTGGAGCCGTGAAGAGCTTGTGCGCATGGCAGAAATCTGCCTAGCCAATGGCGTAATTATCGTGTCCGATGAAATTCATCACGAATTTGTCCGTCCGAACGTCAAGCACACTGTACTAGCCTCCATCTCTGACAGGATTGCCCAAAATACCATTACCTGCACTGCGCCGAGCAAAACCTTTAATCTGGCAGGACTGCAGGTATCAAATATTTTTATCAAGAACGAATCGCTCCGCCGCAAGTTTAGGCAGGAGGTGCTGGCTGTCGGCTATAGCCAGCCAAACGCCCTCGGACTCTTTGCCTGTCAAGCAGCCTATGAAAAGGGCGAACAGTGGCTCGATGAACTAAAGGCATATCTTGAAGGCAATTTCCAAAAAACCAAGGCGTTTCTAAAGGAAAATATGTCAAAGGTTCATCTCATCGAACCGCAGGGCACGTACCTTGTATGGCTTGATTTCAACGCCTACGGACTGACCGATGAGCAGCTTGACGAGATTATCATCCACAAGGCAAATCTCTGGCTCGACAGCGGGCATATCTTTGGCAAGGACGGCAGCGGCTTCCAGCGCATCAACATCGCCGAGCCTTGGCAGGTATTGGAAAAAGGCTTGCAGTCCTTGGCAGCCGCTTTTAAGGATTTATAGAACATTTCCTGCACAAGCACCATATAAGATAACAGCAAAAAAGCAGTCCAAGCGGGCTGCTTTTTAGTATTTTATGATTCTTTATGGTTATTGAAAATGCATATCTTACTGCCATGCATTTTCAAATATTGTTAAATAATCGGCATCAGACAGCGGAAGCGGATCAGCTGTTATATCGCCGCCCAACACCTCGTGAACCTTGGCTGGATATAGCTTCAATTCTTCTGTGGTGATACCATCATCGCTCATTTTTAAATCACTGCAGCCAACATCCGAAATCAATTTATCAAGTGCAACAATAAAATCCTTGCCGCTGGCTGGCTTGACAACGCCCATTGCCGCTGCCATCTTTATCATATCCTCCTCTGCCGCTTTTCTTTCAGCAAAGAAATCATAATATGCATGTGCAATCTCAATAAGTCCCGCACCATGTACCAGCTTGTCATGAAAGCTTCCCATAACATGCTCCATCGTATGGGCAGAGGTACACATCATATAATAGCCAGCAAATGTGTTGGCAAGAGCCATATAAGCATGTGCTTCTTTGTCATTGCCATCGTGTACGGCACGAGGCAGATACTTGGCAACATACTCTATTGTTTTCAAGGCAAACATTTCAGCCATAGGATGATGATTTTTATTGACCATAGTTTCCGAAGCATGGAAAAATGCATCCATACCCTGATAAGCTGTCAGCCTTGGCGGAACACTCATCATCAGTTCACTGTCAACAACAGAAATGGTCGGGAACATGGACAGGAAGAAAATACCTGTCTTTTCCTGTGTCTTGTCATTGGTAATAACAGAGGCAATATCTACCTCGCTGGCAGTTCCTGCCGAGGTAGTAATGCATACGATAGGCAGTGCCGCATGGCTTGGCTGCTTTTTTCCGCCACTTGCCGACAGGGAATAATCCCAAATGTCTCCTTCATTGGCTGCCATAAGGGCAATGCATTTCGAGCAATCCATGATTGAGCCGCCCCCCAATGCGATGACAAAGTCACAGCCATTTTCTCTCGCTACCTTCGCTCCAGCCATGACATTAGCATCCGTAGGATTGGGACGTATTCCCTCAAATAATACATGCTCAACATTGGCCGCATCCAATTCCTTTTCCAGCCTTTCAAGGTAGCCATATTTCTTTACAGACTGACCGCCTATCGCAATCAACGCCTTTTTGCCTGGCAACTGCTCATTATGCAATTCATTCAATTTGCCTGGGCCAAAAAGCACCTTGGTTGGCATATAAAAATTAAAATTATACATGATGTATACCTCCTGCTTTGAAACTTGCTGTATTTCTTAATTGCAATTCGATTATATATGCCTAAAGCAAAGAGGTCACTAGCTCATCTTAATAATATTAGTGGCATTTTATCATATCATTTATATTCCCTGCATATTCTGGCTATGCTTTTTCAAATACTCTCTTGGTGTCATTTGATAGTACTCCTTGAAAGCCTTATAAAAATTGCTATGATTGCTGTAGCCTAGCAAGGCAGATATTTCTTCTATTGACAGCGAGGTATTTTTCATCACAAGAACTGCACGTTCCATTCTCTTTTCAAGCAAAATCTCCGTAAATTTTCTGCCTGTTTTTTTATGCAGAAGCATAGAAATATAATTTGGATGATACGAAAAATGCTCAGCAAGATCCTTTAACGTAATAGCATCCGAATGATCATCCATATAGTCAACAATCTGCTCTGCGAGATTTTTTCTCTCCTTTACGCTCTTCCCAGAGCGATATTCTCTAGCGATTTCAAGAAGCAATGTCTGAAGCATGGATTTTAGGACACGCTGGGTATCTTCTCTTTTGTCAGCGTATTCTACAGCCATCATTTCAAGGATAGAACGAATAGCATATTTCTTGTTCGCAGGCAAGTGAATATATTCGTCCGAAAACTTATTCTTCTGTGGCTCAACGAAAAAACGAAAAAACTCGTTATCTGTATAGATAGTTGGCAGATATTCCCGAAAAAACGAAGACTTGCGGATCAACACGCCAATAATAATAGCCTCCTCGCTACTATCAGCACGCAAGGCGTAGCCGCTGTAGGGCTGTCCGATGTAACATTCATTCTCATGTACCGTAATCAGGTTGTTATATTTTTCGGATAATGCCTGATAGCTGTTCTTGTATGCGTAGTTTATGAAGAAAAAATCCTGCCTGTGAAACGGCTCATGAATCTTATTGCCTTGAAAGACGCAGACTAATATATCCTCATCTTGCTCGCCTGGCCAATAAGAAGTTACATTGCCAGGTGCACCAATATTCATTTGATGAAAAGAAAGGTCCAGCAAATCAAACGCCATGCCTAGCTTGTGAATGGCTAAATCTATATATTCATTGTGCATATATAGTTCACTCCTTTTGCAAATATGCTCTTATCATACAGCGTATTATGAAAAATTGCCACATATATTATTAAGATTTGCCATTGACAGAATTTTTGCTTGCCTTTAGAATGACAGTGACGAAGCAAGGGGTTTTTAACGCAAACTAAAAAGACATTAAACTATTAAACATCTAGGAGGATGCTATGACAGAAGAAGAAAAATTGGATGCTGGGCTTTATTATGATTTTCATGATGCTGGCGTAAACGCCAGAAAGCTGGGAGCTATTAAATTTTGCAGAGAGCTGCGCAAATTGCAGGATGCGGATGCAACAGACGCAGAACAGGCTGCCCTAATCAAAAAATATTTTGGCTCTGTTGGAAAGGATGTATCTCTATGTCCAGGATTCATGTGCGACAGCGGAAAAAACATCCATGTGGGCGACCAATTTCTAGCGAACTACAATGTGACCATTCTTGACATCATGCCAGTTCATATAGGAAACTATGTGATGATTGGACCAAATACGCTGATAACCACCGTCAACCATCCCATCACGCCCAAGGGGCGCAGGGAACATCTCGGCATCGGCAAGCCAGTTACCATCGGGAACGATGTCTGGATTGGCGGCAATGTAACCATCCTGCCTGGCGTGACAATCGGCAACAATGTAGTTATTGCTGCGGGAGCTGTTGTAACAAAGGACGTGCCTGATAACTCTCTCATCGGCGGAGTGCCAGCCAAAAAAATCAAGGATATTGAAAACGATATTCTATAACGTTCAAATAAAATGCAGTGGCATTTTATTTGAACAGTGCAATGATTATAACATCTCACAAAAATAGGAGTGTATCAGTCTCTAGCTTAGAGAACAATACACTCCTGTTTTATTTATGCTTGTTTTATTCTATCACGGCAAAGTCTTCATATCAGCCAATGGCCAGAAAACCACCATCGCCTTGCCCTTGATCAGCTCAAAAGGCACAAAGCCTACGTCAGGGAAGCGGCTGTCCTCGGAATTGTTGCGATTGTCGCCCATGACAAAGATATGCCCCTCTGGAATCTTGACCTTCGGATAATCCCCACGGCACTTGCTCAGGATATAATCCTCCGTCTGCAGCTCATCATTGACAAACACGTTGCCGTCCTTGATTTCGATAGTATCGCCAGGCACAGCGATAACACGCTTGATGAAATCCCTGCTAGGGTCTTTCGGATATTGGAAGATCAGAATTTCCCCTTTTTCCGGTGCTCGCAAACGATAAATCAGCCTATTTACCACCAATCTCTGCTGATTCTGCAGCGTCGGCATCATGGATGGACCATCTACCAAATACGGCTCTACCAAAAAATTGCGGATAATCATCGCCAGCACAACGGCTATGACAATGGACACAACCCAGTCCTTAATCTCTTCACCTAAATTGTTCACACAAGCACCTCTCTACTCCTATGTATCTATGTGAACTACCCATTGTCTTAAGCCAACAGGCTTCCTGCTTCATCAACCTCGCAACCTACTATCTCCACAGGCGTTAATTCGGGCAGTCCCTGCCCTATGCATTATTCTTAGCTTTGTCTACCTTAGCCCACCGTCTAAAGGCAGTGGGATTGCGGTAGCCATATCTCAATATTTTATCCCCTAGGCACAAGCCACGCCAAACATAGCTGGCAATATTGCTGCTTGTACAGTCAGAGAACAAAATCCCTACTCAACGAAAAATAGAGGCTGCACCAAAGGCAGCCTCTACGATGACTAGAATTAGCGCTTCTCGCGGATACGAGCAGCCTTACCAGTGAGGTTACGGAGATAGTACAGCTTCGCACGGCGAACTACGCCACGACGCTTAACCTCAATCTTCTCCAAGCGTGGGGAATGTACTGGGAAAGTACGCTCTACGCCGATACCGCAAGAAATCTTGCGAACGGTGAAGGTCTCACGAACGCCAGAGCCAGAGCGTGCAATTACCACGCCCTCGAAAGCCTGAATACGCTCACGAGTGCCCTCAACTACCTTTACGAGGCAGTTTACGGTGTCGCCCTGCTGGAAAGCCGGGATATCGCTTCTGAGCTGTTCTTTCTCTAATTCCTGAATAATGTTCATTTTATTTCCTCCTCTTTACAGACGTTCGTGTCAAGTGTTGGATTCTAATATAGCCTTGATCAGAGGACCGCCCACATACCAAGATATAATATCATATAACTTGATATATAGTCAAGAGAAAATAGAAAAAATAATCACTCCGCCACAACATGTACAAAATCTCGCTTGGAATGATAAATTTTAGCTTCAGCCTTCGTCATCATCGCTATCTAGCCAGTTTATGTCCGGCCAATCTCCATTATCATCATTCCGTGTACAGCCGCAGATGGAATAATACTCGCAGGTCACGGTACAAACACCGCCATATGGACAATCAGTCATTGTGATTCTCTCCTTGTATAGATATGATTTTTTACGATTCATTTTTAGCATTTCATCTGTATAATGTACTAGTTATATAGATTCGAGATATTTCAAATACTGAATATACTTCTTTGCCATCATCTTTCGCCCACATTCTTCCATGAAGTCATAATCTGGTTCATCGTTATCATTGACAGGAAGCATGACCTGCAATTTATTTGCTCTTGCAGTTCCAAGTTTTCTACTGTAACTAAATGATTTGCTTTGCATAGAAATAGCTGTTGCTATAAAAAGTCCGACGTAAATATTTTCATCAGCTTTTAAAATATGAATTTTTCTACAGTCATTTCCCATAACTGACCAATATGAATGATAAAAAGCCAATCCAACCGCACCATTTCTATTAAATGCAATGTAGCCTTTGTCTAATGTATTATTTTTATTCGATACAAAATATCCAATACCATTGTTTTGGCTACCAGATGTAATATAAGGAATATCTCCTTTTACTCGTTCCATGGCATAAATATCTCGTCCTGATTCAATTTTTCCTAATTTGGAAAGTCTATGAGACTTCCATTCTTTCAATTCTAAATTAAAGTTATACCCCCCCCGAAATATCATTAATATTATTTATATCTAATTCAACAAGGCGCTTTTTTACATATTCATGATACTGCTTACGCTTCGCAGCCATCAATTCTCGCATGTAATCTTCCATGAATTGATAGTCTGGTTCATCATTATCATCAACAGGAAGCATAATTCTTTCACGCTTAATGCTGTCTTTATTTCCCATGTGTCCATATGTATACTTACAAGCACAAGTATTTGAAATCATTTTTGCAACGAACTGCCCACTGTACAAATTTATATTATTAGCATACAGCATTAAAATTGACGAACCAGCTCCACCTCTTCCCAAAAAATCACATGGCTGATAAAATGCACTTCCATCAACAGGACTAACAGTTATACAACCAGCTTTATCTAATTCTTCATTTTTGTGTGGCTTGCAGCATTTCATAACACCATTGTTTGCACTTCCAGATGCCACAAATGGAATGTCACCATTTTCATAGTTATCTTTATTTCTAGCTATCGGTCGTTTAACAGAAAACAAATCTTCAACCACAAAGAGCTTCCATTCTCTATCACTCAGTTTCATCCAATTTCTCTCCTCTAAACAGATATTCACGATTTTGCATTACCATAGAAAATTCAAAGCTCAAATAATCACCAATCGCTTTTTCAAAATCGGCTTCTGTCGGGATTTCATCATTAAAATAATAAAAGCTATGCAACCATTCATCATCAGGCTGCACTGTTGATTCTACGCAGAATTTTGACGGAGCTTCTATGCGACCATTCCATTCCACACATCCAAAAGATGTTGCTTCTTATCCTTCGCACTGTCACCTTCGACAAGCCCAATATGTGCTCTCACTTCATAGCCATCTTCCCTAAAATCAATAAACTTGCATATCTTGTCTTCTGGGTGTGGTTCATGTGCTGTAAACACTGCGATAACAGGATTTGTACCAACACCATAAAATGTATCTGTATTGCAGGTAATTACGCCTTCCAATGTATGATTCTTCATGATGTTTGCCTTAAATGCCTGTTCCGCTTTTGTTTTTCCTGTCATAGATGACTGCGGAACAATCACAGCCGCTCTTGCACCAACCACAAGAGAATCAAGAAGATGTTCCACAAACGAAAGCTCGTATTGTGCAGGGTCATCTTTCGTTCCCTGACTATATGGTGGATTCATCATGCCAACAGTTGCACCTTTTAGCTGTACCTGTGCGCTATTTTGTTTCAAGAAATCCTGACACCAAATATTGCTGTTGCCGTCATCACGCAGAATCATATTTGTACAAGCAATCGCAAACATATTGCTCTGCAATTCATAACCATGCAGTTGTTTCTTTCTAATGCTCTTTCTCGTTGTTTCACTATCAGTCGCTGAAATCATATGGTGCATTGCTGCTACAAGAAATCCAGCTGTCCCACATGTAGGGTCAAGAATAATATCATCTGGCTGTACATTCAACAAATCACAGAACAATTCGCAAATATGCGCAGGAGTAAGAACGATACCAAGAGTCTGACCGTCACCACCTGAATAGCTCATAAATTCACCGTAAAAACGACCTATAAAATCCTCCGCTGATGACTTGTACTTAATATTATCAAATACATTAGTCTTCAAAAACTCAGCGTAATATTTCAACGGTGTCTTTTTTAATTTGTCATCAATTTCATTCAGTCTTGCACTGGTCTTAATGATGGCAAATTCGCTCATGAGCTTATCACGCTTTGCATCTGGTCCGACATTAGAACGTTTCAAACGCTTCTGAATTGCATTGTAAATCTTCTCGCCGTCTGTCTCAACGTCATCACCTGTCAATGAAGCCAGTGAAAAACTCCCGCTTTCAATTTCATCCAATGCCAGCAAGATACCTGATACAACCAAAGGTTTATCCTGGTCTTTCAAAGAACCATATGTACGGAGATATTCGTGCAACGTCGCTGCATCTTTTAAAATCTGTTCTGTCGTTTTCTCAACTTCTGTCATTTCATTCAGAACGTTCTTCAAATAATATTCATAAATATTTTGTTGCGTGAACATTGTAAATGATTCAATATCCTCTAATATAGTATAGGATTCTCTATCATCTACATACAGCGGTGTAATCCTGTGATGCTTTTCGTCGCCTGATACGCCAATAGCAAACACCTTTTTAAACGAGCTATTCTGCGCTATATGCTTTGCATAGAAATACGCTCCATTCACTGCATAATCAGTAATTGCTTTGGTTGTTGTCTCAATGAGCGATGTATCCGTTAATTTAATGTGCTTATCCAAAGCAGCTTTATCCTCAATGACAATTACAAAATCTTTTACAACAGCCACATACTCAGGATAACCAGCCTTTCCAGTTCCACGCTTAGAAGCAGTGGAAAGAGCTTCGTTAATCTCTTTTACATCGCTCCCCTGTGGCGTAAACTCTATCTTGCATTTATTCAACTGAGAAGCAACCCATAAATCTGTCTTTACTTCTTTCTTTGCCATCTGTCAATCTATCCTTTCTATTATTTCATGGATATATGCTTAATTCTTCGAGGAAACTACATACCCACAATATTCTACAACCATCCTAAATTTGCTTTGCTAAAATCTGCCGCGTTATGATTAACGTTCCTACAATAAATAACCAAGCAAGTTACACACGTACTATTCTACGCATAGTGCCAATAATCCTGCTTTTGACAACCAATATTTTAGAAATAACTTCAAGCCTTTGTTTTCTTTCCCATTGCCATGATTACTCCCACAACAATCAGCACAAAGCCAATCCAAAACCACATGGTTATCGGCTCGCCTAAGAGCAGCCAGCCTAGCAGGGTGCCTACTACTGGCTGCCAAAACATGAACAGCCCTGCCGTCGATGCATCCATGTATAAAAGCCCCTCATTCCAAAGCACAAAGCCCCCCGTGGTCGAGATAACGCCCATATAGCCTATGCTCATCAGCACCGTAGGCGTGAGCAGCAGATTCCAATCTCCCTGCACGGCAAACCACCAAAGAGAATATGGCGCTAGACATATCAAGGCGACTATCAGTCCATAAAAGGTCAGGACAATAGGCGAATAATGGTTTAATAACTTCAGAAATACTGCCATCAGCGCCCATGTGATAGCTGCTATCACCAAGAGAACGCCGCCCAGCAGGTTTACCTGAAAATTATCAGGGTCATAGACAATCATCATGACGCCTGCGGTTGCCAAAACCACGGACATAATGCGTCCTAAGGTCATCTTTTCCTTCAATATCCAGCACCCAAAGACCACCATAAAGGCTGGCGTAGCCGCCGTAATCGTAGAGCCAGTCTGAGCCGAAGTCAAGAGCGTGCCTGATTCCTGCGTAACAATGGACAGCGTTTGTCCAATCAGCCCGACCAGTGCGACCAGCTTCCAGTCCTTTCTTTCGATATGCCAGTCTACATGCCGATAGCGCCCCAAAGCATAAAGGGCAAAAAATGCCAAAATATACCTACACCAAACCAAGGGAATCGCCTCTATAGAGCCAACTACCAGTCGAACCGCCAGAAACAAGCCGCCCCAGATGATTCCTGCCACGGAAAGGCAGATTGCCCCCTTCATCGTTTTACTCACATCATCATCTCACAATCTTAGCATTATAAATCATCGCAAATACGCATAGTGAATGATTTATATTTTTACACGCTTTACATGTTCTTAACTGGGTATCACACCCATAATAAAAAGGCAGCAATCCAAGCATCTGCATTGAACTGCTGCCTTTGACATATCGCCTTAGCCAAAGCTGGACGATTTTATTCCACGCTACCGGGTGCTAAGCACCCATCCTCTTATGAGGGGGATAAGCACCCATAAGGCTCTAGATTTATTCGACTAAATTCAGCGAAAGTATAAAACGCCATTGAATAAGTCTCATTTTATGCTAACAAGGCGAACTACCCGAACGTCTCGTTATATATTATTGAACCTTTGCCTGCTTGGCATCCTTTTCGGCAATAAAACCCTGTTCTTTTTTCATCAGCTCGTCAGCCAAGCCAAGCTGCATTTCCACCTGCTGATAAGAAGTGCCGCCGTATGAATTGCGGTTCTTGACACAGGTTTCAGGGCTGATTGCCTCATAGATATCATCCTCAAAAAGCTCGGAGAGCTTCTTGAACTCGTCCATAGACATATCTGCCAGCCATTTGCCCTGCTCAATGCAGTAGTGTACAGCCTTGCCAGACACAGCGTGCGCATGGCGGAAAGGCATGCCTTTCTTTACTAGATAGTCTGCCAAATCCGTAGCATTGGAGAAATCCTCAGCTACGGCACGGTGCATAACATCCTTGCGTACCTTCATGCCACGCAGGATGCGGGCATAAACCGCCAAGCTGAACTTGATGGTATCGATGGCATCAAAAATACCTTCCTTGTCCTCCTGCAGGTCCTTGTTATACGCCAGCGGCAATCCCTTGACCGTCGTCAGCATTGCCATGAGATGTCCCATGACCCTGCCGGTCTTGCCCCTTACCAGCTCAGACACATCAGGGTTCTTTTTCTGCGGCATCATGGATGAGCCAGTGCAATGCGCATCGTCCAGCTCGACAAAGAAGAACTCACGGGAACACCACAGAATTGTCTCCTCGCTCAAACGTGACAGGTGAACCATCAAGATAGAGGCAGCAGACAAGAACTCCATGATATAGTCCCTATCCGAAACCGCATCAAGGCTGTTGCTGTATACAGCATCAAAATTGAGCTGGTCTGCCACGAACTGCCTGTCAATCGGGAAAGTCGTGCCAGCAAGAGCGCCTGCCCCCAAAGGCATGATATCACAGCGCTCATACACGCCACTGAAACGGTCAAAATCCCTTTTCAGCATAGAGAAATACGCCATCATATGATGCGAGAACAGTATCGGCTGTGCCCTCTGCAAATGCGTATAGCCAGGCATAATTACATCGCTGTACTTGCGTGCCGTTTCCACCAAGGCTGCCTGCATATCCAAAATCAGCTTCTGCACCTCGACAACCTGACGGCGGACAAACATATGCGTGTCCAAAGCCACCTGGTCATTGCGGCTGCGAGCCGTGTGCAGCCTGCCGCCAGCCTCGCCAATAGCGTCAGTCAGGCGCTTTTCAATATTCATGTGAATATCTTCAAGGGCAACCTCAAAGGAAAAATTGCCTTCCTCGATTTTCTTGTAGATATCCTTCAAGCCATTGACAATATCCTCTCGATCCTGCTCCGAAATAATGCCTGCCTTGGCAAGCATCGTCGCATGCGCTATCGAGCCGGCAATGTCCTCATTGTACATGCGCTTGTCAAAATCAATGGAAGCCTGAAAATCATTTATCATCTCATCGGTGGACTTGGAAAAGCGTCCGCCCCAGAGCTGCTCTGCCATATTATTTACCTGCCTTTTCCTGCATCAGGGCACGAACCTTCAGCGGCAAGCCAAAGAGGTTGATAAAGCCTTCTGCATCAGCCTGATTGTAAACATGGTCTTCCTCGAAGGTGACAAATTCCTGATTGTACAGGGAATATGGCGACTTTGCGCCAGCGCTCATGATATTGCCCTTATAGAGCTTCAGCTTTACAGTGCCGGTTACAGTTTCCTGCGTGCTGTCAACAAAGGCAGTCAGAGCTTCACGCAGCTGGCAGAACCACATGCCGTCATAAACCAGCTCGCCAAAGCGGATGGCCACGCCCTCCTTGTAGTGGAAGGTTGCACGATCCAAGCACAGATACTCCAGCTCACGATGAGCATAGTAGAGGATAGCTCCGCCAGGATTCTCATATACGCCGCGGGACTTCATGCCAACCAAACGGTTTTCGCAGATGTCAACAATGCCTACGCCGTTGCGTGCACCGATTTCGTTCAGCTCGGTCAAAAGCTCTACAGCACCCATCTTCTTGCCATTGACAGCTACAGGATTGCCCTTCTCGAAGTCGATAGTTACATACTCAGCCTCATCCTTGGCATTCTCAGGTGCCTGGGAAACCAGCATCATCTCATTGTGAGGCTCGTTCCATGGATCTTCCAAATCAGAACCCTCGTGGGACAGATGCCAAATGTTCTTGTCCATGGAATACTTCTTGTTGTCGGTAGGAATCTCGATATTGTGTGCCTTGGCATACTCGATTTCCTGGCTGCGGGACAAAAGATCCCACTCACGCCAAGGAGCAATAATCGCCATATTTGGCGCAAGCGCCTTGACGGTCAACTCAAAACGAACCTGATCGTTGCCCTTGCCGGTAGCACCATGCGCAATAGCATCAGCACCCTCTTTTTTGGCAACCTCGACAAGGTGCTTGGCAATCAGAGGACGGGCAAAGGACGTACCGAGCAGATATTTGCCCTCATATACAGCGCCAGCCTTCAAGGTAGGCCATACATAATCCTCTAGGAACTCCTCAGTCAAATCCAAAATATAGCACTTGGAAGCGCCGGAACGCAGTGCCTTGTCATGAATAGCCTGCATATCATCGCCCTGGCCGATATCAGCACAGCAGGCAATAACCTCGCAGCCGCCATAGTTTTCCTTCAGCCAAGGAATAATAACGGAAGTATCCAAACCACCGGAATAAGCCAATACGACCTTCTTAAACTCTGCCATAATGTACAACTCCTTAAATATCATTAACTATGCATATGCACCAGCAACATGCCGATGCGTGCTATCTACATTGTGTTATTTCAGCCCATGGTCAGTGCCATGATAGCCTTTTGGGTATGAAGGCGATTTTCTGCCTCGTCAAAAATGACATCAGCGTAAGCCTCTAGAATATCATCAGTAATCTCTTCGCCTCTGTAGGCAGGGAGGCAGTGCATAACGATAACCCGCTTGTCTGCCACCTTCAGAAGCTCCTCATTTACCTGATAGTCCTTGAAAATCTTCTTGCGCTCCTCGTGCTCGGCTTCCTGTCCCATGCTTGCCCAAGTATCTGTAACAACGATGTCCGCATCCTTGGCAGCCTCATATGGGTCATTGACCAGCTTGATTTCTGCGCCGGTTTCCTTGGCATCCTCGCAGGCATTCTTGTATACCTGCATATCAGGCTCAAAACCCTTCGGATTGGCAGAAACAAAATTGATGCCAGCCTTGGCACAGCCATACATGTAGGAATTGGTCATGTTGTTGCCATCTCCCACATATGCCATTTTCAAGCCTTTCATATTCTTGCCCTTGTGCTCCTGAATGGTCAGAAGGTCTGTCAGCACCTGACATGGATGCAAAAGGTCAGTCAGGGCATTGATAACAGGAATATCCGACCACTTGGCAAGCTCCTCTACCCTGTCATGGCCATAGGTGCGAATCATAATGCCATCCAAATAACGTGACATTACTCTGGCAGTATCCTTGATTGGCTCGCCACGTCCTAGCTGCAAATCACGGTTGGACAGGAAAAGTGCCTGCCCGCCCAGCTGATACATGCCTGCTTCAAAGGAAAGACGGGTACGGGTGGATGATTTTTCAAAAATCATGCCCAATGTCTTGCCCTTGAGGATATGGTGCTCTATGCCAGCCTTTTGCTTGGCCTTGAGCTCATGGCCCAATGCCAGGATTTCATTAACCTCATCCACTGAAAGATCGTGAATGGAAAGCATATCCTTGCCTTTTAACATCTAAAAACCTCCAATTTTGATGCCTTTGCAGACACCTTTTTAACAGGATTTATCCCACGCCAACAGGTGCCAAGACTCCATCCTCTTAAGAGGTGAGATCAGCACCCGCAAAACTTTGGATTTACTTGACTAAATTCAGCAGGAGCGTAAAACTCCCACTAAATAAGTCTCGCTTCATTATACTACATATTCACAGCAATGTGAACGTCTATGCCATGCGGTATACAGTATATCCTTTTATGCGTAGGCAGGCAGCACGGCCTCCAGCGCATCGCATACCTCGTCAATGTGCTCCTTGGTAACGATGAGCGGCGGCACAAAGCGTAGCACGTTGCCTGCGGTGCAGTTTATAATAGCGCCCTTGCCGAGGCAGTCATTGACAATATCCCGTCCTGGCTTGGTAAGCTCCATGCCAAGAATCAGCCCCATGCCGCGAACCTCTTTGATAAGCTCCGGATATTTCTCCTGCATAGCCTCGAGACGGGACTTCATATAGTCTCCCATCTCCTTGACGTGGGCAAGGAAGCTATCCTGACCGACAATATCCAATACGACATTGGCTGCAGCACATGCCAATGGATTGCCGCCAAAGGTAGAGCCGTGATCGCCTGCATGGAAAGCCTCCGCTACCTTGTCAGTCGCAATAAATGCCCCGATAGGAACACCGCCAGCCAAGCCCTTTGCCAAGGTCACAATATCAGGCTTGATGCCAAAATTCTCATAAGCAAAGAATTTGCCGCTTCTGCCCATGCCGCTCTGAATTTCATCAAAAATCAAGACCGCATTGTACTTGTCACAGAGCTGGCGCACCTTCTGCATGTATGCTGTATCAGGAACGTGCACGCCGCCCTCGCCCTGAATCGGCTCAAGCAGTACGGCGGCAGTCTTTTCGCTCATAAACTTTTCCAGTGCCACGATATTATTGTAAGGCACATAGTCGAAGCCAGCCGGCAACGGTCCAAAGCCTTCGTGATACTTTGGCTGGCCAGTAGCCGTCAAAGTAGCAATCGTGCGGCCGTGAAAGCTGTGCAGCGCCGAAATAATCTGAGATTTTTCCGGACTGATGCTATGGGCGTATTTGCGAGCCAGCTTGATCGCACCCTCATTTGCCTCAGCACCGGAATTGCCAAAAAATACCTTGCCCAGACCGCTGAGCTTTACCAGCTTTTCTGCGGCATCCGCCTGCACCTGTGTATAGTACAGATTGGAGCAGTGAATCATCTTGCCAGCCTGCTCTGCTATAGCCTTGACCAGCTCCTTATGATTGTGTCCCAGGACATTTACCGCAATACCACCCAAAAAATCAATATACTTATTGCCCTTGGTATCATATACATACACGCCATCGCCATGATCCAAAACTATCTTGTAGCGGGCAAACACCGGCAAATAATCCTGGGCATCCTTGGCATATATCTGTTCATCAGTCATATCTACTTCTCCTTATTTTAGCACTTGAGTACCAATACCACTGTTGGTCAAAAGCTCAAGGATAATGGAATGTGGCTGGCGGCCGTCAATGATATGCACCTTGTTCGTGCCACATTCGATGGACTTCAGGCAAGCCTCTATCTTCGGAATCATGCCGCCGGAGATAGTGCCGTCCTTGATATACTCCCTTGCTTCCGCCACTGTCAGGGAAGAAATAAAGCTGTCCTTGTCGTTGAAATCCTTGTAAACGCCCTCAATATCCGTCAAAAGCAGCAACTTTTCGGCATGAAGCGCGCCTGCTATTTCGGCAGCCACGTAATCCGCATTGATATTGTAGCTTTCACCGTCCTCGCCAACGCCAATAGGCGCAACCACGGGAATATAGCCATTGTCCAGCAGATCCTGCAAAATCTTGGTATCGACAGACTCCACCTGCCCGACATAGCCTATATCGACCTTTTCCGTATTGCCTGCCTCATCATACACGGTAGCCATCTTCTTGCTCGCCTTGATGAGTCCGGCATCCTTGCCGCTGAGTCCTACCGCCTTTACGCCGCGGCAGTTCAGCATATTGACAATATCCGAGTTTACCTTGCCGTCGAGCACCATCTCGGCAATCTCTACGGTTTCCTCGTCAGTAACCCGAAGGCCGCTGACAAAATCCGACTGCTTGCCAACCTTCTTCAAAAAAGAAGTAATATCAGGACCGCCGCCATGCACGATGACCGGACGAATGCCTACGTATTTCAACAGGCTGATATCCTCCATGACCTTGTGCTTCAAATCCTCATTTATCATGGCATTGCCGCCATACTTCACTACGATGGTCTTGCCATAAAATTCCTGAATATAAGGCAATGCCTCTATCAGAGTCCCTGCCTTTTTTTCAGCGTGCTTCATAATTGCCATATTTTCACCCCTGTTTCAGCCAACGAACAGTCATCAGGTATGATACTCACCGTTAATCTTGACATACTCGTAGGAGAAATCACAGCTCCAAACAGTAGCCTCGGCATCACCCATGCCCATCTCCACATCGATAACGATGTCATGCTCCTCCATAACCTTGTGGATAGCAGCTTCATCAAACTCAGCGCCCAAGCCGTTGGCATAAACAGGAATACCGCCAAACTTGATTACGGTCTTTTCAGGCACCATTGGCACGCCGGCATAGCCGACAGCGCAGATGACGCGTCCCCAGTTTGGATCTTCGCCAAAGAAAGCTGTCTTTACCAGTGGCGACTTGGCAATGCTCATAGCTACGGTCTTGGCATCATCGAATGTCTTAGTGCCATGGACATTGATAGTCAGGAACTTGGTAGCGCCTTCGCCATCAGCGGCAATACGCTTGGACAGCTCCACGCAAATATTTTTCAATACACCGTAGAATTTTTCATATTCAGGCGTGCCATCCTTAATCTCTGCCATGCCGGATTCGCCATTGGCAAGCACCAGCACGGTATCGTTGGTACTCATATCGCCGTCAACAGAAATCATATTGAAAGAAACCTCGACGATTTCAGACAACGCCTTTTGCAGAAGCTGGCTGGAAATCTTGGCATCAGTGGTAATGTAGCAGAGCATGGTAGCCATATTCGGCTGAATCATGCCAGAGCCTTTGGCAATAGCGCCGAAGCGGACTTCCTTGCCGTCAATCTCTACCTTGGTAGAGCAAGCCTTGGAATAGGTATCTGTTGTGATGATAGCATTGCCGGCATTTTTGCTGCCATTCTCAGAAAGCTCGGCTGCTGCTGCCTTGATGCCTGCTGCCAGCTTGCCCATAGGCAGGTTTACGCCGATAATGCCGGTAGAGCCTACCAAAACATCGTCCGCCTTGCACCCCAGCTCCTCGGCAGCCAGGGCAGCCATCTTGTGCGCATTGGCAAGTCCGACCTCGCCGGTGCAGGCATTGGCGCAGCCAGCGTTAGCAACGATAGCATGAGCACTGCCAGTCTTTACAACCTCGCGTGAAACTATGACAGGCGCTGCTGCCACCGCATTCTGCGTGAATACGCCGGCTACGGACGCCTCTTTTTCTGTATAAATCATTGCCAAATCAAGATTGCCGCTTTTCTTGATGCCAGCCTTGACACCGGCAGCCTTGAAGCCACGGGCAAAGGTAACGCCCGCTGCCGCATTTTTTTCACTAAACATAGAAATTCCTCCTAGAAGTGTATATGAATGTATAAAAATACATCACTTACCTAAATATGCATAACCATCGTCAAGGATATACAGGCACCATGTCCAAGCCCAAAGCCTCATCAAAGCCATTAGCTATGTTGAAGTTCTGCACGGCTTGACCTGCCGCTCCCTTGACCAGATTGTCGATGGCAGACAGGACGATGACCCTGTCGGTGCGCGGGTCTACGTGCCAGCCAAGCTCGCAGTAATTCGAGCCGCGCACATTCTTGGTAGCAGGATAACCACCAAGTCCCAGCAAACGGATAAAGTGCTCCTTGCCATACATCATCTCATAGGCAGCGCTCACCATTTCCTCATTTACGCCCTCTTTCAAATTTGCATAGCAGGTGCTGAGGATGCCTCGAGACATCGGCACGAGATGCGGCGTAAAATTCAAGACAGTATGCTCGCCTGACAGCTCCGTAATCGCCTGCTCAATTTCCGGCGTATGACGATGGGTCGCTACGCCGTATGCCTTGAAGCTATCGTACAGCTCAGGAAAATGGTTAGCCTGCTTGGCTGAGCGCCCTGCGCCGGACACGCCAGACTTGGCATCAATTATGATACTGTTGACATCTATGAGATGATGCTTCGCCAACGGTGCCAAGGCCAGAATACTGGCAGTAGTATAGCAGCCTGCATTGCCGATAATCTTGGCATTCTTTATCTGCTCCCTATTCAGCTCCGCCAAGCCATAAACCCTTGGTGCATCCTTATGCGTATGAGGCACCTTGTACCATGCTTCATATACATCTGTATCGCTGAAACGGTAGTCAGCACCCAAATCGATAATGCGTGTCGGCATATTCTCCAATGCCCTGCCTACCTTCATGGCATGGCCATGCGGCAGTCCGATAAAGACAAAATCGCTGTCCTGGCCAATGGTCTCAATTTCCTTCATGCTCATCAGCTTCAGATCGTAGATCCCCTTCAAATGAGGGTAAACGTCAGAAATCGCCTCTCCGGCATGGCTTTCAGATGTAATATGTACTACCTCTGCTTCCGGGTGATTATGCAAGATTCTCAGCAATTCTGCTCCTGCATATCCTGTAGCGCCAATAATACTAACCTTTTTCACAAGCACATCCTCCTTTTGCTTTTCATAATTATACAACCTTTATGTATATTATGCAATATTAGAAGCATTAATATTGTCCTGTTTCCAAAATTATAACAATTAGGGTATAATACGTATACATACGACTTAATTGTACACCAGATGACATTATTAGACAAGGTAAGGATGAATTTTATGTTAAAGAGAAAAATTAAAAAAATTTTTCACTGGGCGCTCTCACTGTGCGTCGTCTTCATGGTTTCCTTTTTGGGTACAAGCGCTGCCAATGGCAATATCTCTCTAGACAGCCTGACAAATGGCATAAGCCGTCTTGTAGATATGGGCGAAAACCAGCTATCTGAAACAACCGCCGAGGGCAGCAAAAAATTATCTGACAATAATCTCATGAACAAAATTGATACGGACAATTTTTTTACTGACAACGACAATGACCAAGATAAGGTCAAGGCAAACAGCGGTGCGAACTCAGAGGCAAATTCTGCTGATAGCGGCAGCGCCATCAACAGGCTAGAAAGAGTCTTTTTCTTGAAAGAAGCCGTCCATGCCCACATCAATGCCGCTGATTATGTCAGGCTGCAGGAGATGCCGGAGTCCCTCCAGCAAGCCGTTGTTGCTGTCGAGGATAGAAAGTTCTACAATCACTGGGGCTTCGACATGGAAGGCATCTTCCGTGCTTCGCTGGTCAATCTCCAATATGGCGAGGTCAAGGAAGGTGCCAGCACCATTACCCAGCAGCTTGTCAAAAATCTCTTTCTCTCCCAAGAGCAGACCATTGGGCGCAAGGCAGAGGAGTTTGTCCTAGCTATGGATATGGAGCTAAACTATTCCAAGGACGAGATTTTGGAGCTGTATCTCAATACCATTTACTTTGGGTCTGGCTACTACGGCATCAAGGAAGCCAGCGAAGGCTATTTCGGCAAAGAGCCTGCCATGCTCACCCTGTCAGAAGCCGCCATGCTGGCAGGCATCCCCAATGCGCCATCGCTCTACTCGCCATATGTGGATTTCATGCTTGCCAAAAAAAGACAGCTTGTCGTACTTGATGCCATGACCGCCGCAGGCTATCTAAGAAGCTCCGTCGCCGAGGACGCAAAAATCAAGCCTATATATCTAGCACACTAATTTTTCATAAAAATAAGACTTATGAATCAGATTTATTGAACCAAATTCATAAGTCTATTTTTTATCACTTCACATTTATACAAACTTGCGGCACGGGCATCATCTATCTAAATCTTCGTTCAGCTTCTTTAGATGCGCCTCGACATTCGCCTTTGTGACCCATGTGCCAAAGCCTTCATTGCCCTCTTTGGGCATTTCAAATATGCGCTTTACAATCATATCTCCAACCATAGGCCTGTAATGGCTTGTTTCATAATAATAATAATTGTTCCCAGTGATGGCATTTGCACCGCTAAAATCATAAAAACTGGTTACATCAGCCAATTCACGCTTAAATTCATCAAATTCATCAAGATTATTGGCGCGATACGTAACAAGATTAATTGGATTTATGAACACAATCATCTCAATATTGTGTGATTCCGCAATATCCTTGATCTCTTTAATCTCCTGGATAGTCTGCTTTATCCTATTGCCACTATATGACATCCCCTTGGAAAATACCGAACTATTCATATGTGCCTCAGTATCTTCCTCGATTCTGTCATCAGCCCATGGATGCAAGGGTCTGCCAGAATCATATATATCATACAGGCTCATAGATTTTACATCATTTGATGGTAAGGATGGCAGCTTTAATAAATACGGAATGTATTCACGAAAGTTAGACTCTCTATATGGTATTCGCCCATATTGGGAATTATGGCTTTGAGGATCAACTCTAAAGGAAAAATCGTCCAAGCCAAGCAATATCTGCTTGATTTTAACATTGTTGCGAAGCAGTATTTTTATATCGTCCAGCCATTCCTTTGGCAGGCCTTCCGAATACGTCATATTATAATAGGCATATCCATTATGAATCTTCTGCAAATCTATATTACCTACCCTCGATGAGCCAAAGCAATATGCATCATATTTGGATGGATTACCTAGCAAGTATTCCATCTTTACTATATGCTGATTTGGTTCGGTCCGAGGCACAGAAAAATCCTTATTATATATGCCCGATGTGTCAAATTTATAGTTATAGCACATAACCAAGGCAATAACTACAAAGACGGTCACTACAACTTTAAACGTAAACGCTTTCATTATTACCTCCGTCAAAATTGAAAATACAAAAACTCAGAATAATTATTCAAATGCAAAATTGAATAGATTAAAAGACAAGATATTATCACGAACCAAATATTATTGGGTTTAAATCTATTCATCAATTTCAGAGGATTGGGAACAAACAACAAAATAAACAGAAGCAGCAAGAGAGTTCCCATCGTTTTTGCCAAACTCCCCGGTATATTCCACTTGGCAAAGACAAAGCCATAATCTGCTAATATGCCAAAATACTTCTGAGTAAATCCATTAGCTGGCAGAGCTATATTATTTATGTCCGTCATAGACAAGATGACGTTGCAAGCACTGGAAAAATTCTCTGCCCGGAAAAATACCCACAATAACAGCACTGTGATAAAAGTTAGACCCCAATTAAGACACTTGGGAAGCGTAATCTTTAGCCTTCTCCATTGATGATTAACCATCAACGCCAAGCCATGTACCCCCCCAGAGGACAAATATCCAGCCAGCACCATGCCACAGTCCGATTATCATCATAGAAACAAACAAATTTCTCATTTTGGCAAATTCACCATGCCTGTTTCCTCCCATAGGAATATATAAATAATCACGAACCCATGCCCCCAAGGTCATATGCCATCTGCGCCAAAAATCAATAATGCTCGCAGCCTGATACGGAGAATTAAAATTAATCGGCAGCTTCAAATTGAACATCAAGCCTAATCCAATAGCCATTTCGCTGTATCCCGAAAAATCAAAATATAATTGGAATGTATAGCTCAGTGCTCCAATCCATGCTTCTAAAAACGTCAATGATTCTGTATGGGAAAATGCAGCATTTGCACATATCGCTAATTTATCGGCAATCGCCACTTTTTTAAACAAGCCCATGGCGAAGATTGATATTCCCATAGCTAAATTGTCATAATTAATCTTAAAGGTCTTACCTGCTAAAAACTGCGGCAGCATTTCCTTGTAATTGATTATCGGACCAGCTATGAGATGTGGAAAAATAGTTACGAACTCGCAATATGCCACAAAGGAACTATTTACAGCCTCGCCTCTATAGACATCTACTAGATATGCACTTTGGGTAAACGTAAAAAAGGAAATTCCCAATGGCAGGACTATGTGTGGCAAAGCAAAATAGCTTTCTCCTGCAATATCATTGATTGTGCCAAGGAAGAAATCTGTATACTTAAAATATCCCAAAAGCAACACATTAACCACGATGCCCAAAACCAGCCATTTCTTAGATCTAGTATTCTCAATCTGCCTGCCTACTAGATAGTTAAATAAAATCGAGGCAAAAAGCAGCGGCACATAACGATAATCCCAATATCCATAAAAGACAAAGGACGCTGCAACCAGCCATAACATAGCGTAGTTCTTCTTATATGTGCCTAATAAGAAAAATCCTGCAAATGTAATTGGCAAGAAAATAAAAATAAACTCATAAGAATTAAATAACAATAAATTCACTCCTATCTCAAATACAACAGCTTTTACGAACACTGCAAACAAAAAGACTAATAGCACAGCCATGCCTACAACACATCGATCTATGCCTATCAGTCTATTTTGTCGACAAATTTTGTTTGCTGCGCCAAGAAAGCGTACAGGTTTTTACTCTGCTTCCTTAGCGGCTTCTTTGGCAGCCTTCTTGGCTGCGTCCTTTTCCAGCTTCAAAATAGCCTTGTCCTCTTTTTCCTTATCCTCAAGCGCCTGTTTCTGAGCGTCGATAAAGTCAGAGAAGAAATCCTTGGCAATCTCGGTATACAGCAGGCTATCCCTCGTGGCAGACTTTGGCGCCAGCTTCCTATAGGCATAGATGATCTTGCTGGTACGAGCATCATAAACATCAAAGAACACGTTCAGCCGAGTGCCATCGTTCTTGGACGTACCATTGGAGATGGTAGTAATCACATATGCATCTGCATACAGACCGATGTTATTCTTGTACTCCTTGAATGCCTTGCGGGCATCCAGGCGGAGAATATCCACATGGCGGGCAACCTTGATATTTTGGCATACGTCACGATAGGAAATATAGCTCAGTACATTCTTCTTGTCCGCCAGAGTGCCATTCATGAGAATCTCCGGCAAATCATCAATCTCAGGCTCTCCCTCGCTAGTAGGCCCATTGTAAATAGAATCTGCTATTGCCAAGGTATGTACCTTCATCAGCCCCTCGCTGTCATACACGCGGGAATCACTGACGCCAGTCCCCCCGAGCAATCCGGCAGCAAAGGATACCTGGGTCCCCAGCAAAAACACGCACAGCATCAATACAAGCTGCAAGCCTCTCTTCATAAAAAAACCTCCCTATTAATCAGCAAAATTAATGTCTGCCGACTTAGCTCCTCAGACAAAAGCAAAATCTGCACGACACAATATACTTTATTACAAATAAACAAAAAAGTCCATTAAAATTAGCTGAGAACTTATCTGCCAAAAATTTTCTTTGCCAATGCCAAGCCTGTCTTGGTAGTCGCCAAGCCTCCCTCGGCTGTCTCTTTGATGGCTCGCGGCATCGAACGTCCTATGCGGTTCATCGCCTCAATAACATCATCAGGCGGTATGACGGATCTTACGCCTGCCAGCGCCATATCTGCTGCCAGCATGGCATGAACGGAGATAAAGCCGTTTCGCTTGACGCAGGGAACCTCCACCAACCCGGCTATCGGGTCACATGCCAAACCTAGCAGATTCTTAATTGCAAGAGCTACGCCATGACCGAGCATTTCCGGCGTGCCCCCTGCCAATTGTACCAATGCTGCTGCCGCCATGCCGGCAGCCGTTCCGCACTCCGCCTGACAGCCGCCATAAGCACCAGCAATCGAGGCATTTGCCTCTACTACCATGCCGATGCCAGCCGCCGCAAAAAGTGCCTCGATGATTTCTGCTTCCGTATTGCCATTTTTCCTTGCTCCAGCATATACTGCGGCAGGCACGATGCCGCATGAACCTGCCGTCGGGCACGCCACAATCCTGCCCATGACTGCATTTACCTCGCTAACGCCTATGGCACTGGCAGCAGCAGACAAGACAGCCTCACCAGTATATCCCTGCTGGCTATAGGCAAACAGCTTCACGGCATCGCCGCCCGTCAAGCCGCTAAGCGACTTTTCCTGATTCTGGCGGCCACGGTTCAGCGAGTCAAGCATGACCTGCCAGTTTCTTGCCATTGCCTCTTTTTGTGCCTCCAAAGTCGTCAAATTGTTCTCTGCTTCCCACTCCATGACGATCTGGCTGATATTGCATTTTCTTTCCTCGGCAAGCCCTATAAGCTCCTCTACGGAATTAAAATTAGTCATATACATTTACCTCTTTATATAATCCGCAACAATTCATCATTCGTCCACTCATGCACAATGAAGCCACTTGCACAAGCCTCACCTCTTATGCTTCAGATTCCAAACTTTTCGTCGTATGTTCATCAACGCTCTTCCAAGCTGTAGTTGCTTTATCAATTATAATGCTTTTTTCCAAGCATCAAAGCAATTCTTTTTTCAGCTGCGCTCTTAAAAGCTGCCTCCTGCCATCAAGTAATTTAGGGAAATCAGCATATGTGTAGCTCATATCTGGCAGATAGTGGATTTTTCGATATTGTATTTTATCCTTTTCAGTAGGATAATTGGCTTCATACCACTCAGCAAAGTCCTTATCCTGCTTTTCCATATTGGGAATTGCCGCAAGCATTTGCAGGTTGCTGATGTCATTCACATGAGCAATGCATTCCTCAATTTTGCCAGCCGGTACGCCCTTTGCTCCAAGAATCGTTTTTGTAAATTTGCTTTTGGGATAAATATGGTCAACATGGAACTTGTTGTTATAGTCCAAGGAAGGATACAGCAGCATCAATATCATCAATGTATCCGATCGTCCGTATTGAAGCTCCAGCAGGCTTTCGATGTTATCATTAGCAAAGACCAGCGTCTTGGTTGTCCCTCTCAGTCTGTTGATAATTTCATCCAATGGAAATTCCTTGCTGCCGTTTGCCTTGATAATTTCCCGCAAAGTCCTGAGGACATTATCTGGCTGTCCGCTGAAAGTTCGTTTTATCAATGACATGATAAGCCATTTCTTTATTTTCTTCCTATTATCCACAGTTGCAGATGACACCTCGAAATTCGCAGGATTTCCTATCGTCATAAGATAATATGCAATAGGAATCACCGCATTGTTAGATTTTAAGCTGTCTCTTGAAAAGCCAAAACTCGACACTAGGAGAAACGCCTGAGTTATAGATGTCTTTATTGTCTGCCAGTTCTGCTCTATTTTGAGCATATTTTGCTTGTTAAAGTTATCGACCTTAAATGCGATATTGCCAAATTCCGTCAATACCAAGGCCGCTTTCAAAACAAAATCCTTATTTATATTGAAGCCAAAACCTAGCACATTAATACCGTCCACAAATTCTGTGATTTCCTTTCTGGCATCCAAAGTCTCCCACTGTGCCGTAGCAATGGAAAGCAGCAAATCAGAATAGCTCAGCACTGTTCCGCCACTGTTGACTCTGATAAAAATCTGCAGAACCTTGTCCAATTCCTCGGACCTTACCTTATAGTAACTAATGCTCGGCTGTGTATGCACTACCTTAAACAGCTGCGACAGCACTGCATTAGCGAAAACACTCTGTTCCTGCGTATAAACACCTGAGAAAGCGATGTTCTGCATCAGAAAATTCATAACATCGCCAAGCTCTGTCATGTTGAGAATGTTTCCCACCTCAAACCAATAGTGAGCATCGTCATTTTTCACCTCGTCTGGTGCAAGAAAGGAAAAGTCATATTTGTCTGTTTCACTGCTGGCAGGCTCTACAATATTGAGATATAGCTTTCTTTCTGGAAAAGCGGTATCATTTTTCCATTGCTTGAACTGCAGCTTATACGCATAAGTGCCTTTTAAGCCAATATACAAAGAGGTCAATCGCTGCTGTCCATCCAAGACAGCCATGACATTATCATTTCCAGCGAGATTTATTTTGACATTGTGCCTTTCCTTTTTTTCATGATAATTTTGCAAAAAGGCGTAAAAATCATACAGCGTATGCTGATCCTTGGACAGCTCCCAAAATAGAAATGCCCCAAACGGATAGTCCTGCATGACGCTATCAAAGAGTCTTTCGATTTGTGCCGTACTCCATACAAATTCTCTTTGAATTGCGGGAAGAACATATTTGTTAGCAGAAATATCTTTTACAACCTCTGCTATGGTTAATGGTGATTCATATGCCATCGGTTATGCCTCCTCTTTTTCTCAAAATAATTTACAAGCTACGCTATGGCAGGTATAGCAAATGCCTTGAGCAGCCTTGGTATTTCACTGCAATCCTCCACCACCTCGGTTGACAATTCATCATCGGTTTCCAAAATCATCATGGCCTCCTGACCGCGCATTTTGCGGGACACCCTCATATAGGCAATATTTATCTTGTACCTCGCCAAGATGGCAGTCACCTTATTGACAACGCCAGGGCGATCTTTGTGCAAAATCACCAGTGCTGGGTATTGGCCTGTCAGATCCACGTCAAAATCTCCTATTCTGGTAATGCGGATATTGCCACCGCCCACTGATGCACCCTCGATTTGAATCGTTTTGCCGCTCTCGCCTGTCAATTTGATAATAGCCGTATTGGGATGTGCCTCTGGTATCTCCACAGGCGTAAAGGAATACTCTAAGCCTAACTCATCTGCTATATGCAGGGCTTCCCTTAGGCGCATATCCTCTGGTGCAAAACCTAAAATACCCCCTAGCAGTGCCTTGTCCGTGCCGTGTCCCCTGTAGGTTTGCGCAAAAGAGCCATGCAGCAGAATTTCCGCCCTGACTGGCTTTTCGCCTAGTATCTTGCCTGCCATCAGTCCCAGCCTAGCTGCTCCAGCGGTATGCGAGCTAGACGGCCCTATCATGACAGGGCCTATGATGTCAAAAACACCTCTCATTTATGCCTCCTATACAAATATTATCACAACTCGAAAAGGAGCTGACTCTGCACATATTCACAGAATCAGCTCCCTTGCTTTACCAAAAAACAACCAACTGCTTATTTGAGCAGACCGTGAGCCTTAAGCGCCTTTTCCAGCTGTGCCTCATGCTCTGGCTCCATTTCCGTCAGAGGCAGGCGCAGAGGACCTGCTGCATAGCCGAGCTTGCGCATAGCTACCTTGACAGGAATTGGGTTGACCTCACAGAAAAGCGCACCAATCAAATCAATAGCTGCCACCTGCATATCAGAAGACTCCTTCACCTTGCCATCAAAGTAGTTCTGGCAGATATTGTGCGCCATAGCCGGAGCTACATTGGAAAGCACTGAAATCACGCCGTAGCCTCCCAAGGACAGAATCGGTACAATCTGATCATCATTGCCAGAGTATACTGCCAAGTCATCGCCACAGGCATGGCGAATCTTTGCCACGGCGCTCAAATCGCCGCTTGCCTCCTTGACAGCCACGATGCGCGGATGCTTTGCCAGCTCCACAAAGGTAGGAAGCTGGATATTCACGCCGGTACGGGACGGTACATTGTACAGGATGATAGGGATATTTACGGCATCAGCAATCGTAGTAAAATGCTTTACCAAGCCCTTATGAGTACACTTGTTGTAATAAGGCGTTACCACCAGCAGGGCATCTGCTCCTACCTGCTCTGCATAGACAGAAAGCTTTACGGCATAATCGGTTTCATTCGAGCCAGTGCCTGCAATAACCGGAATACGGCCAGCAACCTTCTCTACGGCATACTTGATAGCTGCCCTGTGCTCCTCATCAGTCATGGTAGCGGACTCGCCAGTAGTACCAGTAATGATGATGGCATCCGTGCCTCCCGCAATCTGATCCTCGATAATCCTGCCAAGCTCCTCAAAATTTATGCCATTCTCTGTAAAAGGGGTGATAATGGCTACACCTGCACCCTTGAAAATAACCTGCTTCAAAAAAATTCCTCCTAATCGCCATGTATTATCTTAAATTATCACATTTAGCCACGCTAAAGTCAAGAGATATATGCTATGCATATACCAGTTTCATCATTCCATAACTGGCGTCAGCTTGGCAAACAGTTCTGCATTGGCTTTGATGACGCCCGCATTGCCGAAGACGCAGAGATTGTTTTCCTTCATGCAGGCTTCGATAGCTGGTGCAAGGCTGCGAATATCCTCTACCGTAGTGTGCAAAAGCTGCTGGCGGCGTTTCTGCCTATCCTCGTAGGTTATGCCCCTGAAATACATGCGCTGGGCATTGTTGCCCAAAAGCCTTGGAGTCATAGGGCTGTCCACGCCGCTCATCGTGCCAATGATGTACTTGGTCATTTCCCTGTCAGAAGCCTCAAATGTTCTCAGGAAATCTGCAGTTTCATCAAATACCTTGATGGTCTCTGCCAAATTCGGATCACGATAGGAAACGAACATCATGTCGCCGTCCAGATTGAACCTGGTCATAGCGCCATAAGCACCGCCCTGCACGCGAATCTTCACCCAAAAATACTCATATCTAAGCAGCATATCCAAAACCTGATATGCCCCCGTCATTTCATAGCCCAGCTTGTAGAGATTGGCGCCCTTTGCCACGTACTGAACCTGGCTGGAAGAAAGCAGTGCCTCCTGCTGGCTATCCACAGTCAGGACATAGCTCTGAGGTACAGGCTCTTCTGCTGGCTCGTGTTCTACAAGCGCTTGCAGGAAAGGCGCTATATCCTTGGCAAATTTATCATAAAGCGCGTCTTCTATGGTAACGCCTACGACCATATCCTTGCTGGTAAAGAGCAAGTCACCTATGCTCCGCAGCTTGCTGCAAAACGCATCCACATTTTCGTCAAACTCATCTGTGAGCTTCTTTACGACTGGATAGAGAGACAGCTCGCCGATTTCATTATATGCGCCTGCCTTGGAAATAAAGGAATCCAAGCGAGCCAAGGCAACCTGGACGGAGGATTGCAGCATATTCAGCTCTATTTCCGACCTGCTCTGCTGCAAAAGCTCCAAGATACGCTTTTTATCATCATATCTGCTGGCAAGAAGAATCTCCGTCAAGATGTCCGACAGCTCAGGCAGCTTGCGGGCAAATGCCTTGGCTGTTACCTTGAAGTACGGGCACATGGTATCAGCCTCGCCGGAACGAGTAAAATTCACTATGTCAAAGCATACGCCGCCAGTATGGAGATTGACTCTGTTGGTCATATCCTCATAGCTGGTGCTCTCTGTATCGACCAGTCCCAAAATATCGCAATAAATATAAGCGTAAGGCAGCAATTCCTGCGGTATGGTATCTGCCCTGAAGTAGAGATTCAAATAAACGATGCCATTGGTATCTGCCGGGGTATAAAGCACCTTGATGCCTTGCAAAGTCTTTTCCTCCAGCGGCAACTTCTGCGGCTCTGGTGCAATATCCTCTATTTTCAGCAGAGGAATCGTTGCCAGTGCCTCCGGCGAATCAGGCGTCTGCTGGCGCAGCTTCAGCCTTGCCGTATCAGCAATGACCTGCTGCAGCTCCTCATGAGACATTCCTGCCTTGATTGCCGCCAGTTTTTCAGCCATGGCGCTTTCCTGCTTCTTCGCCATTTCCTTGTTCGGCGACATAACTACCACCGCGCCAAAGGTGTTGTCCAAAAAGCATTTTTGCAGCAAATCCTCGTAGTAGCCGCCCTTCATATTTTCACGCAGATGCAGCAAATCCTGCTCATAGCGCAGTTTTGCCAACGGGTCTTGATCATAAAGCCAGTTTGTCATCAGGCTGATATTGTAAATCAAGCCCTTGGGATAAGAGCCAAAATCCGCCTCTCGTAGCTGGAACTCGCACAAATTCAAGGCTGCTTCCAAACTTTCCCTGTCAATGCCATTTTCTGCCAAATCCGCCAAGGTATCATGAATGACCTGCTTGAACAGCTCTACCTTATCAGCCTCGGCACCATTTACGGTAATGCTCAAATACGGCTGATGGACATTGGTTTCCAAATGCGAAGAAACGTCCATACCGATGCCTGCATCAATCAGTGCCTTGCGCAGCGGCGCTGCTGGTGTCTTGAGCAATGCCTGCTCCAAAAGCTGCAAAGCATTGATCAGCTCATGGTCGCCCGCCTTGGCAAGAACCAAATTATAGCTCAGGAAGGTCTTGGCATCTGCGCTTTCTTCCTCGCCTATAGGGTACTCGGCCTGAATCTCCTTCATATGGGCAAAGCCTTTCTGCAGGGCAACACGGGAATCCACCTCTACTACATCGAAATTACTTAGGTACTCCTCATCGATAAAGGCGAGCTTCTCCTCAATATCCATATCGCCATAAAGGTAAATATAGCTGTTTGACGGCGCATAATATTTTCTGTGAAATTCGATAAACTGCTCGTAGGTCAGATTCGGAATGGCTGCCGGATTGCCGCCAGACTCGCAGGCATAGGTATTGTCCGGAAACAGCGCCTTCATCACCTGATTTTCCAGCAAATCCTCTGGCGAGGATAGAGCGCCCTTCATCTCATTGTAGACTACGCCGCTATAGCGCAGCGGCTCTTCCGGCTTTTCAATCTCATAATGCCAACCCTCCTGCTTGAGAATGTCAGGCTGTTCATAAATAGCAGGATAGAACACGGCATCCAGATACACGTCCATCAGATTATGAAAATCCTTGTCATTGCAGCTTGCAACCGGATACATAGTCTTATCCGGATAAGTCATGGCATTGAGAAAGGTATTCAGTGAGCCTTTGACCAATTCCACAAACGGCTCTTTCAGAGGAAACTTTCTCGAACCGCACAACGTGGAATGTTCGATGATGTGCGGCACGCCTGTATCATCCTCCGGCGGCGTCCTAAAGGAAATCGAGAATACCTTGTTATCATCCTTATTCTGCAGATATAGTAGTCTGGCACCGCTCTTTTCATGCCTAAACTCATAAGCCGTAGAAGCTGTTTCCTTTACCTCCTCCTTCCTAAGCAATTTAAAACCATGAACAATATCATTAACTTCCATATAAAATCCTTTCCATAACAGCATTAGCTAGAAACATTTTCCAAGTCGAAGCGGACTAAAAATTGGCTTCCTGATTAATCTGCTTATCGCCCTTACCCAGCACCCAGCCAAGAGTCTTCAGCTCGGCATAAATCATAACTTTCTGCTCGCGAAAATCTGCTCCAGCGCCGCGAAGCTCCTTATATTTTTGACAGCATTTCTGATACCTGGCATGAATCTCCGGCATACTGCGCATCTTTTTTCCCATTTCTGTTGTATAACCTGTAGAAATTGCACTCATATTAAAATCATCCTCTCATGGAACAATATGGAACTACTCAGTCTTGATTTTATTCAACGCTAACATGTGCCAAGACTCTATCCTCTTAGTAGGGAGATAAGCACCTGTAAAGCTTTGAATCCATTCGACTAAATTCAGTGTGAGTATAAGGCTTCCACTGAATAAGTCTCATTTTATTTTACTACAAAAAAGAACCCTCTGACAATGCCAGAGGGTTCAAATTTAGGTCTAGAATTATTTGTTGAAAATATTCTTCAGAGCCTGCTTGTTTACATCGCGGTTGAGCTGTGCCAGATAAGTGGTCAGCTTGATGTTCTTCGGGCAAACCTCTACGCAGTTCTGGGAGTTGCCGCAGCCGGTAATGCCGCCCTTGCCCATGAGAGCATTCAGGCGCTTCTCCTTGTCGAACTTTCCGAGCGGATGCAGGTTGAACAGGTATGCCTGAACGGTAGGAGATGCACCGATAAAGTCGGACTGAGGTCCAACATTCGGGCAAGCCTCCAAGCAGCAGCCGCAGGTCATGCAGTGAGAAATCTCGTATGCAGTAGTAGCGGTATAAGGATTCTGAATAGGAGCATCCTTAACCTCCCAAGTACCATCAACCTCAACCCATGCCTGTACACGCTTCAGACTCTCGAACATTACGGAGCGATCGATCAAGAGGTCACGGATTACAGGGAAGGTTCTTGCTGGTGCCAGATGGATTGGCTGCTCCAGCTCATCAATCAGGGCACAGCAAGCCTGACGAGCCTTGCCATTGATAACCATCATGCAAGCGCCGCAAACCTTCTCCAAGCAGTTGCATTCCCAAGTTACAGGAGCAACCTTCTTGCCATCCTTGGTTACAGGATTCTTCTGAATCTCCATAAGGGAGGCAACAACATTAAGAGCAGGACGGTAAGGAATCTCAAATTCCTGAGTATAAGGCGCACTGGTAGGGCTGTCCTGACGCTCAATGATAAAAGTAACTGTTTTCTTCTGTTCTGCCATTCTACTTTGTCCTCCTCTTATTCCTTCTTCGCAACAGCGTAGTTACGAGGACGAGCCTTGATGAGAGAATGCTCGAACTCCTCATAGTGAACGATTGGCTCTTCGGTCTTAGGATCATAGTTGATAACTGTGGTCTTCATGAATCTAGAGTCATCACGCTTGAAGAATACCAGCTCATCATCAGTGTCATGAGCACGGCCATCTGCTGCAAAATTGATGTTCTTTACGCCTACCAGCTTTTCCTTCTGCTCGGCAGACATAGCATCGTAATCGCTCTTCAAAACGATCTTGGCATGTGCGCCACGGGACTCGTCACGGCAGCGGGCAGCCTTGGTAATAGCCATTGCATAGAGAATCATGTTGCGGAGCTGGCGAACAAACATAGCCTCCTGGTTTGCCCAGTTGCCATGGTCAGTCAGACCGATGTTGTCCCAACGCTTCAGAATCTTCTTCAGCTCGACAAGGCACTTATCCAAGCCGTTGTTATCACGCTCGATAGATACATAGTCGTACATGATGTCGCCCATTTCCTGATGGAGCTTGTGGGCGTTCTCAGGGCCGTTCATCTGGCGAATCTTGTCGTACTCAGCCTGAACCTCCTTGCGAGCTGCCTCCAGCTCGGCATCGGTCAGAGCCGTCCCCTGCTTGCCTTCCTTGCAATACTTCATAGCCTCAGGACCAGATACAGTACCGGAATATGCAGCAGACAGCAGAGAGTTATCTCCCAAACGGTTTGCGCCGTGATACTGGTGATCGCACTCACCGGAAGCCATCAGGCCAGGAATCGTGGTGAAATGCTTTCTATCTACATAGATACCGCCCATGGAATAGTGAACGGAAGGGAAAATCTCCATTGGAACCTTGCGAGGATCCTTACCGACGAACTCGGTGTAAATCTCGATGATGCCGCCCAGCTTGCGCTCCAAATAATCAGCAGGAATGTGGGACAGATCTAGATATACGCGGCGCTCGCCGTTGATGCCGAGGTGCATATGGTCGCAAACCTTGAAGATAGCACGGGATGCTACGTCACGAGGAACCAGGTTGCCGTATGCAGGGTACATCTCCTCCAAGAAGTACCAAGGCTTGCCATCCTTGTAAACCCATACACGGCCACCCTCGCCGCGGCATGCCTCAGACATCAGGCGGTTCTTGTCAGAGCCCGGGATAGCGGTAGGATGAATCTGAATAAACTCAGGGTTGCCGATAGCTGCGCCCTGCTGATATACAGCAGATACAGCAGAACCGTTGCAAATGGTGGAAGCGGTGCAGCGGCCAAATACCTGGCCAGGACCGCCGGTTGCCAAGATAACGACATCAGCAGGGAAAGCCTTGATCTCCATGGAGTTCATGCTCTGAGCAACGATACCGCGGCAGATGCCTTCCTTGTTCTTGATAATCTTGATAAATTCCCAGAACTCGTACTTGGTTACGCCGCCCTTTACTTCCCAGCGGCGAACCTGCTCGTCCAGTGCGTACAGGAGCTGCTGGCCAGTAGTAGAACCGGCAAAGCAAGTACGCTTGTTTTTCTGACCACCGAAATTACGAAGATCCAAAACACCCTCAGGGGTACGGGTGAAAGGCACACCCATGCGATCAAACATCTTGATGAGCTTTGGCGCTGCCTCAACCATGCCCTTTACAGCAAGCTGGTCAGCCAGGAAGTCACCGCCATATACGGTATCATCAAAATGCTCATAAATGGAGTCATGCTCGCCCTTGGTGTCCATGCAGGCATTGATGCCGCCCTGAGCACAGAGGGAGTGAGAACGCTTTACTGGGCAGTAAGAGAACAGGTCTACTTCGCCGCCAGCTTCACAAATTTTAAGGGTAGCCATTAAGCCTGAAAGACCGCCACCAACTACAATAATCTTATTTTTAGCCACGTAGTTTCTCTCCTTATACAATATTTTTAACTACGAAAATGTCCTGCTTAGCCGAAGTAAGAGAACATGAATGCCAGGGTCAGCAGGCACATTACCAGGCAGAGAGCCATAGCCAGCTTATCCACAACACGCTGGGCACGAGGACCCTTTGCAATGCCCCAAGTCATGCAGAAGGTAGTGATACCGTTGCAGAAATGGAAGATTGCAGCGAACATACCGAGAGCATACAGCACGAATACGACTGGGTTGGACAGAACGCCCTGAACCAGTGCATAGCTGATATGCTCGCCCATGATGCCCTTCAGGTAGATACGGAGATAGCCAACATGCCAAATGAGGAAAGCCACCAGATACCAAGCAGTGTAGCGCTGGAGAGCGAACTTCCAGTTGCGGGAGTAGCCATAGCCGCCAGTGTTGTTCTTGGCATCCAAGGCAATAACGATACCGTAAATAGCATGGAACAAAATAGGTACAGCATAAAGACAGATTTCAATGCCAAGGAATACTGGTGGCGGAATCAGCTCCATCATCTCAAGACCCTGATTAAAGGTCTCAGGACCTCCCATAGCCGAAGCATTTGTCAGCAAATGCTCAATCAGCACGCCGCCCAGCAGGAAAAGACCGCAAAGGGAATGCAAACGGCGCAGATAAAAAGATACGTTAATCATTCTAGACCTCCTAAATATATTCTTTCCTCATGGAAAGTATTGGTACGCTTGGAAGGAGCAGCAAGCAAAAGCCCCCTGCTCCTCCTGCGCGCAATTTTATAATTTACGATATGGAGCCTGACCCATCTCGTAGAAATTATTACCTTCAGAATCAATTACCACGATAGCAGGGAAATCTACGACCTCCAGAGCTGCCAGTGCCTCAGGGCCCAGCTCAGGATAAGCAATGACAGTGTACTTCTTTACGGACTTGGCAATCAAGGCAGCAGCACCGCCTACGGCAGCAAAGTAAGTAACGCCGTTCTTCTTCATGGACTCGATAACCTCAGGAGCACGAGAACCCTTGCCGATCATGCCCTTGATGCCCTGCTCGAGCATGGTAGGAGTATAGGCATCCATACGGCCGGCAGTAGTAGGGCCGCAAGAGCCAATTGGATCGCCCGGCTTGGCAGGCGTAGGGCCAAGATAGTAAACAATCTGATTGTGCCAGTCGATAGGCAGCTCCTCGCCACGAGCCAAAGCCTCGGTCATAACCTTGTGGGCAGCATCACGAGCACTGTAGATAGTGCCGGTAATCAAAACGCTGTCACCTGCACGCAGGGTGCGGGACTTTTCCTCTGTCAGAGGGGTAGTTAAACGAATAGTTTCAGCCATTATCAAGACCTCCTAAATCACAGTACGCGGACAGCATGACGGCAAGCGTGGCAGCAGATGGTAACTGCAACAGGCAGGCCGGCGATATGGGTCGGGCCCCACTCGATGTTTACAGCCAGGGCAGAAGTAGTTCCGCCAAGCTGAGGTCCGATACCAGTCTTGTTAATCATTTCCAGCAGCTCATTTTCCAAATTTGCATAGTCAGGATGCGCATTGCGAACAGTGATGTTGCGCATCAAGGCACGCTTGGACAGATATGCAGCCTGGTCCATAGTGCCGCCGATGCCCACGCCGACAACCATCGGAGGACATGGGTTGCAGCTTGCATGCTGGATGATGTCCAGTACAGCCTTCTTTACGCCCTCTACGCCGTCAGCAGGCACGAGCATCTTGATGCCGCCCTTATTCTCAGAACCGAAGCCCTTGCAGGTCAGCTCAATCTTGAGCTGGTCACCTGGCACGATCTTGGTGTAGATGATGGCAGGCGTATTGTTCTGGGTATTTACACGGTTGAACAAAGGCTCAGAAACAACGGACTTACGCAGATAGCCCTCTGTATATCCCTTGGCAACGCCAGCATTGATAGCCTCATTGAGGTCGCCTCCCTCAAGATGCAGATCCTGGCCTACCTCCAAAAAGATGATGGTCATACCGGTGTCCTGACAGATTGGACGATCCTCTGCGCGAGCGATCTCGGAGTTTTTGATAATCTGATCGAGAACAACCTGGCCTACAGGAGATTCTTCAGTCTCTCTGCCTTTTTTTAATGCCTCATACACATCTTTTGGCAAATAATAGGCAGCTTCCTTGCACATCTGCGCTACTTCAGCAGTAATCTGCTCTACATTAATTGTACGCAAATTAAACCCTCCCCAAAATATATAATAAATTACATTCGCTATTTTATAATAGCACATTTTCAAATTGCTTTCAAGCCAATAACCACAAGGGTTTTAGGTATTTACAATGTGAATCAGATTCACATTTTTGCAATACTGTCCCCGCTTGTGATTATTAATTTGTATAATAAATTATTTAATTTATGTTCATAAAATCATGCACATAGTTTTATTTTATTTTTGTAAGTGATAGTGAAAAATTTCTGGCTCTTTCCCCTCGGAAAGCTCCAAGACCATAAAGGACTGCCCTTTGCCGTCCCTCGGATAAGATAGGCTGCCTGGATTGATTAGCAGAATGCCATTAATTTTCTTGATGAAGGCTACATGGGTGTGCCCGAAAACACCTATATCCGCCCCCTTTTCCCGCACAGCCAGCAGAAAATTGGCAGGACTGCCCTTGACGCCGTAAAGATGACCATGGGTCAAAAATATCTTTCTGCCTGCCGCCGTCACTACTGCCTCGTCCTCTGCCCTGCCAGAGCCCCAGTCACAGTTGCCTGCGACATTGACTGCCTCTGCATCGTATGCCATGCGCAGATATTCCGCATCCGGAATCAAATCTCCTGCATGAAGCCAAAAATCTATCTCGCCAGCAGCCTCTACCGCCTGATCTATGGCATTGGTATTGCCATGGGTATCGCTCATGATGCCGATACGCATCGTACCACTCCTTTTTAAGCTCTATTTTTGCAGATATTCTGCCAGCAAATCTGCCATTTTGCCAATGGCTTCCCCGCGGTGGCTAACTGCCTGCTTTTCCTCCAGGTTCATCTCCGCCATCGCCTTATCCCCTACGTAAAAGTAAGGGTCATAGCCAAAGCCATTATTACCCCGTGCTTCTACACGTATCATTCCATGACACCTCCCGTCTGCCACCAAGGTGCTTCCATCCGTATCAACAAAGGTCAAAACGCACCTATACGCCGCTGGCGAGCTATTCTGTCCTGCAAGCTGCAGCTCAGTCAGCAGCTTGCGATTGTTGGCAGCGTCAGTTGCGTCCTCGCCTGCATAGCGGGCAGAGTAAACACCAGGCGCTCCATGAAGCACTTCCACTTCCAGCCCTGAATCATCTGCCAGGCATGCCATGCCTGTTTTCTGCGCATAGTATTTTGCCTTGAGCAGGGAATTAGCCTGAAAACTGCCGCCGTCCTCGACAGGCTCAGGATATTTTTCCGGCAAATCCTTCAAGGACACCAGATCTACATCAAGCTCTTGGAAGGCATGGAGCATTTCCCTGACCTTGCCCCGATTGCCCGTGGCTATTACAATTCTTTTTGGCATATATCCACCTTTACTTTCAATACATTATTCCCTGCCGATTCTCCAGACCAGCACGCCGCCGAGCACGTCCTTTTCGTAGGAAATCAGCTCATCTGTGCCTTTTGCTGCCAAAGCCAAGAGCTTCTCAAGCTCCTGCGAACTGAAGGGTCTCCCCTCGCCAGTTCCCTGTATCTCCACGTACTGCCCTTCGCCGGTGCGGACGACATTCATATCCACTACGCCGGTAGAATCCTCCTCATAGCAGACATCGAGCAAGGGCACGCCCTCTGGCGATATACCCACGCTGATAGCGGCAAGGAAGTCCTTTACCGGAAAGGGCTTTTTGCCATCATAGATAGTCTCGCACGCCTCGACGAGCGCAACAAACGCACCAGTTATCGATGCCGTCCTCGTACCTCCATCGGCTTGAATAACATCGCAGTCAATAATAATAGTCCGCTCGCCCAGCGCCTTCAAATCCATAACCGAACGCAGGCTGCGTCCAATCAGGCGCTGGATTTCCTGCGTGCGTCCCGTCTGCCTGCCCCTAGCAGATTCTCTCGGCGTCCTAGTAGAGGTTGCGCTTGGCAGCAGCGAATACTCTGCCTTGAGCCAGCCCTCGCCCGTGCCTCGCAAAAAGGATGGCACTCTTTCCTCCACCGTCGCCGCACAAATAACCTTGGTATTGCCCATTTCACTGAACCTCCCACGACTAAAGCCTGTGGGTTCCCAGCCAAGAATCCTAGCGGAT
>SAMEA104315434__coassemble_141_pt1 | contig 56642 bp, 52 predicted proteins | sample SAMEA104315434__metabat2_high_PE_033 | metagenome-assembled genome bin SAMEA104315434 (sample SAMEA104315434) | gut metagenome | biome: Monkey gut; feature: monkey-associated habitat; material: faeces | place: China | collected 2013 | reverse complement strand
CTTGTGCAGATAATCTTTTCTGGTATTTCTTATTTTCTCATGGCACAATGCCACCCTTTTCCTTGCCTTATAATAGTTTTTGCTTCTCTTTTCTTTATGTGACAGCTTTCTTTGCAGCTTTGCTGTTACAGCCTTTAATTTAGGCAGCTTCACCCTGCCATTCTCAAAGTCTACTGTTATATTTCCGTTCGTATAGTTTGTTGTATATGATTTATGGCTACTATGCTTGCTCTTGAATTTTTGGCAGCCTGCATGTTCCCACAATAAAAGTATAACATCATCATCTAATTTTGGCTACCTTTTCAAAAGTCATTCACCTCAATATCACTCTAAACCAACAGCTTGTTGTACTACTATATTACTATGTTTGTACCCCCCCGCAAGACAAATTGATTTTAATTTTTGCACAAAAAAGATGAGCATCCGCAGATACTCATCTTTAGAATCTATTTGCTTTTCAAAGCATCACTGCAAAAACGTGCTTGCTGCCAGATTGGCAAGCTCTGCCAGCTTTTCCGGCCATATACCAAGCAAGATAGTGGCAAGCACGCTGAGGACTACAGCAGCACGGGTTGTCCCTGAGATAGCCAGCTTTTTGCCGTTCCATGCCCCTAGATACATTGCCTTGGCTACCAGTAGATAATAATATACCGAAATCATGGACATCACAAAGCCGACAAAGGCAAGCCACACATAGCCTTGGTCTACCACAGCGGTAAAAAGATACAGCTTGCCGGCAAAGCCTGCCGTCGGCGGTATGCCTGCCATAGACAAAAGCGAGATGGTCATAACGGCTGCCAGCACTGGAGCGGACTGTGCCAGTCCATTCATGACGTGCTGCCTCGTGCTGCCCTTGTGGGCTTCCACCACCGCCAGCACCGCAAAAGCGCCTATATTGGCAAATACATATAGCACGGCATAAAACATGACCGCCTTCATGCCTGCAGCATCAGCGGCAATGATGCCAACCATCATATAGCCAGCCTGGGCAATGGAGGAATATGCCAGCATGCGCTTGACATCCTTTTGCTGGATAGCCATGATATTGCCCAAAATCATGCATATGGCACACAGTACAGACAGCATAGGCAGCCAGTACATGCCCAGCATCGGGAATGCCACATACAATACCCGCATAAAGGCTGCGATGCCTGCCGCCTTGGAGCCCATCGCCAGCATCGCCGTAATAGGCGTCGGTGCACCTTGATAAACATCAGGTGCCCACATATGAAACGGTATAATGGACAGCTTGAAGAAAAAGCCTATCAATATCATGGTAATGCCCGCTATCCCCAACGGGAAGAACAAATGCGGATTGCGGCAGACCTCAAAAAACTGGATGCTGCCCGTAGAGCCATAAACCAGGCTAATGCCGTAGAGCATCACCGCTGTCGATACAGAACCGATAATCAGGTACTTAACCGCAGCCTCGCTGGAATCCTTGGAACTCATTCTCGCACCAGCAAGAATATAAAATGATATAGTCATCAGCTCCAGACCTATAAACATAGTCAGAAAATCCGTAGCCGATGCCAGCACGCACATTCCCAGCAAAGCCAACATCAAAAGCGCATAGAACTCCCCCTTGTAGCGCAGAACCGACTGCACATAGTCACTGGCAAAAAGCATGGTAAATACCGTGGCAAGAATAAACATCTGCTTGAAAAACAGTGCATAATTATCCACAAAGTACATGCCTTGATAAAAGAACTTATCTGCAATTACAGCCATTGAACCTGGCTCTAGCGGATTCACAGCTCCCTGATACAGCGTAAACATATAGAGAAACCAGCCTGTCAAGGCAAAAATCAGCACAGCGCCAATCGACTTGTGCGATTCCTTGGCTGGCAAAACCAAATCCATCACAATGGCAAAAAGTGCCAGACACAGAATAAATATTTCTGTACTAATCGCTGCAAAATTCATTATCTGACACCTCCTAGCATTGCCGGTGCATCAGATAGATGCTCCAGCAGCGGCACAAGCTGTTCTGTGCCAGAACCTACCATGCCCATCAAAAGCTGCGGGAAAATGCCAAAGCCAACCAAGGCAATGCCTAGGATAATCAAAGGCATCATCGCCGTACCTTTGGCATCCTCAAAATAATCAAATCTCTGCTCTCTTGGCCCAAAGAGAATTTTTGCCAGCATCCGCAAAATATAGAGGGCGGTAAAGATAATGCCCGAAATGGCTATTACCGCAAAAATCGGATATACGCCAAATGAGCCTACAAAGATGGTAAACTCAGGCATAAAGCCAATCAGGCCAGGCAAGCCTAGAGAAGCCATGCCAGCCAGCATAAAGCCAGTTGCCACCCTCGGCATCTGATGTGCCAAGCCTCGCAGCTCGTGCATGCTTCTCAGATGCGTTCTTTCATACACATAGCCAATCATGGCAAAAAACAGGGCACTCATCACGCCATGCGCCACCATGTTGGCAACCGCACCGCTGACAGACACGACATTGAGTGCCGCAAAGCCCAAAAGCACATAGCCCATATGCGATACGGAGGAATAGCCGATGACATATTTCAAGTCATGCTGTGCTAGGGCTATGTACGCCGCATACATGACATTGATGATCGCAAGCCCCGCAATCAAGGGTGCCCAAAATTTTGCTCCCAGCGGCAAAACCAAAAGTCCCAGCCGAATCAGGCCATAGCCGCCGATTTTTTTCAGCACGCCAGCGTGGATCATAGATACAGCCGTCGGCGCACCAGCATAGCCATCAGGCGACCAGCTATGGAAGGGGAACATCGACAAAAGCGAACCAAAGCCTATCAGCAGCAGCAAAAAGGCAAAAATCTGAAACTCCTCGCTAAAATGCCCTGCCTGTGCCGCCGCTGCCAGGGCCTGCATATCAAAGGTACGCATCTCTGGCGGAAATGCCTGCAAATAGAGCAAAACCACGCCTACCAGCATAAAGGCAGAACCCATCAAGAGGTATATAGTCAGCTTCATGCCAGCATATTCCTTGCTTACTCTCTTGGTCGAACCCCAAATAATAACCATGATATAGATAGGGATAACCACAACCTCATAGCACAGCAGGAAAATAAACAAATCCCTGGCGATAAATGTGCCAGTTACGCCAGCAAGCAGAATCATCAAAAGGATATAAAACTCCTTGGTACGCTCCGCAATGCTCCATGAGCTAAATACCGCCGCCAAGCCAATCAAATCCGTTAAAAGCAGCATAGGCAGCGAAATGCCGTCCACGCCCAGCGCATAATGCACGCCCAAATCCTTGATCCAAGGCACGTCCTCCGTAAACTGCATGCCGCCAGCCGCCATATCATAGCTAAAAAATGCATACACCGTCAGCACCAATGCCACCGTCATGGCAGTGGCACAAATCACCCGCACTGATTCCTTTGCTTGGGCTGAAACAAAGCATAGCAACAAGGCTGCTGAAATAGGCGCAAAAAGAATAATTGTCAACAATGGAAAGTCCGCCATCAGAAAGCACCTCCCACCATAGCCATCAGCCTAGAAGCATAAAATATTCCATAAGCAGCCAAAACGATTATGCCACAGAGATAAATACCGGCATAGAGCTGTACCTGTCCATTTTCCAGCGGACTGATAATCTCGCTCACCGCACGTACTAGACCGCCCAGAGCGTTGACGATGCCATCCACGATATGCACATCAATCCAGTACAGCAGCTTGGCAATGCCATCCACAAAGCATTTTATCAAGGCGGCATAAATTTCATCAATATAGAATTTATGGAAGCTCAGCTTGTAAATCACGCCGCATTTTTCTGATATCGCATCTGCGTTCCAGCTTTTTGCCACATAGATTTTCCAAGCCATTCCAAATGCCACAAACGCCAAAATTGTCGATGTCGAAGCTATCATCATATTCATGCCCTCATGCACCGGCTCGCCAAAACGCACCCAATCGCCAAAGCCAGCCATATGCGCCACAATGCCGCTTACGACAGAGAGCACTGCAAGCACTATCAAGGGCACGCGCATAAACCAACCGACCTCGTGGACATGCTCATATGCTTCCTTGTCGGCAGGCTCGCCCATAAACACCACAAAAAGCAGGCGCGCCATGTAAAAAGCCGTCAAAAAGGCTGTGATGACAGCCAAAATATACAAAGGCGTGCTGACCTGTGCCGCCGCTGCCAAAATCTCATCCTTGGAGAAAAAGCCAGCAAAGGGCGGAATACCAGAAATAGCCAACACACCAATAGCCATGACCGCAAAGGTCACAGGCATCTTCTTTCTGAGGCCTCCCATCCTAAAGATGTCTGCCTCCTCTGCCATGGCATGCATCACCGCACCGGCACTGAGGAACAGCATTGCCTTGAAGAAAGCATGCGTCATCAAGTGGAAAAAGGATGATGTCAGCGAGCCTACGCCCAGTGCCAGCATCATATACCCCAGCTGGCTAATCGTCGAATAAGCCAAAATTCTCTTGATCGGACGCTGGGTGATGGCGATGCTGGTGGCAAAGATTGCCGTAAAGCCTCCCACCCAGGCAATAAGCATCATCACATTCGGCAGCTGGCTAAACAGGAAAAATGCCCTGCCTACCAGATAAACACCAGCCACGACCATCGTAGCCGCGTGAATCAATGCCGATACAGGCGTAGGACCTTCCATAGCGTCAGGCAGCCACACATGCAGGGGGAACTGTCCTGATTTGCCAATCGGCCCAATAAAGAGCAATACAGCAATCACTGTCAAAAAGCCTGCTCCTCCATGCACAACGTATATAGGCACAAGTTGCGCAAGCTCCCTAAAATCTACCGTGCCAAAGGCAAGCTGCAAAAGCAGAATCCCCAAAAGCAAGCCAAAATCGCCTACACGGGTAGTCATAAATGCCTTCTTGGCTGCCTCTCTAGCCGAAACCTTGTCATAATAAAAGCCAATCAACAGATATGAGCACAGCCCCACCAGCTCCCAAAAGAAATACATCTGCAGGAAGTTGACCGCCAGCACCAGTCCCAGCATAGAGCCAGCAAAAAGCGACAAAAAGGCAAAAAAGCGTCCATAGCCCGGATCGCCCTGCATGTAGCTGCAGGAGTATATTTGCACCAGCAGCGATACAGTCGTTACGACCATCAGCATCATGGCAGTCAGAGGGTCAACCAAGACTCCCATAGAGATGTTGACACTGCCGATATGAAACCATGAAATTTTTTGGATAAATGGCGATTCAACACTAATATCGCTAGCCACTACTGCCAGTATTACACCCAATGCCAGCAAAAAGCTGATTGTGCTCATGCTGACAGCGATAGCCGCAGACAGCTTGTCATAGGAGCGCGTCACCATGCCAATAATCACAAACGAGATGGCTGGCAGCAAAGGTATCAGCCATGCGTGTTCAAGGGCAAATTCATAAAACATTACATCGCCTCCTATCCCTTCATCCGATGCAGCTCGTCTACATTTATGGTATTTCTGTCATGATAAATCCTAAATGCTAGAGCGATGCCCACCGCCACCTCTGCCACACCAACTACAATGGCAAAAACAGCCATAAGCTGGCCTGTCAGATCATGCACTGGCATAAACCTATTGAAAGCCACTAAATTTATATTTACTGCATTGAGCATCAGCTCGATACCCATCAATACAGCAATAAGATTCCTTTTGGACAATACGCCAAACAACCCTATGGCAAACAGCATAGCGCCCAAAAGCAAATAATGCGTCAAGCCAATACTCATGCCTCGCCATCTCCCTTCGCCAAGACAACAGCCCCTAGGAGGGCAGCCAAAAGCAGTACGGCAGCCAGCTCAAAAGGCAGAATATATGTCCCTAGCATCATATCTGCCAAATCATTCACGGTATCTGCGGAAATAAATCCATCTTGAGCCGGCAGGCGGACAAATGTTACCGCCAACCCCATGACTATGCCGAAAATCACTGCCAAGGACGCTGCCCATCCCTTTCTGCCATTAAAGGGATTTGAGGGAACGCCATCCCCCTTATGCGTCAGCATAACCCCCATAACAATCAGTACAGCCACGCCGCCTGAATAGGTCATCAACTCCACAGCACCTAGAAAATCCGCTTCCAGCGTGATGTACATGATGCCTACCCCGATAAAGCAAGCCGTCATCAAAAGCGCACTGTGCACTAAATTCTTACTGAGGACAACGCCTAGAGCCGTGCCAAGGATTATCATCGCCAAAAGGCAGAACACAACAAGGCTTGCCATTTCACTCATTGCCTTCCCTCCCCTTGCCAGCTTCCTTTACAGCATCATAGACCAAATCTTCCTTGAAGTAAGTTGCCAGCTCATAATTCTTATCCCATTGCAAAGCCTTGAAGCTGCACGCCTCGATGCACAAATCGCAATACATACAGCGCCCAATATCATGCATATACGATGCCATATGACGCTTTTTATTTTCATCTATTGCCACTGTCAGCTTCAGCGCCCCATTCGGGCAGTTCATGGCACACACCTTGCATGCCATGCATTTTTCTACATCCAGCCGCAAATGACCGCCTCGGAAGCGTTCAGTCATTGGCAGCTTTTCCTCAGGATAGTATACGGTTTCCTTTTTGCCAAAAAAATGCCCCCAAGTAACCTTCAATCCTGTTACAAGTCCCTTGCCCCACATATTGAAAGCCTCCTATCACCACAACCATTTAAAGATATAAATGCCAAAGCCTGTAAGCAGCAGATTGACTAATGCTAACGGCAGCAGCACCTTCCAGCCAAAACTCAAGATAGTGTCCATCCTCGTTCTGGGGAATGTCCAGCCAATCCATTGGTAAACAAAAACCATCAAAAATGCCTTAAGCCAAAACCACAGCTGCCCTGGCAAAAAATCAGGCCCCTGCCAGCCGCCCAAAAACAGAGTGGCAGTCAAAATGCCAATGGACAACAGGTTGGCAAATTCTGCCAAAAAGAACAAAGCCCAGCGCATGCCTGTATACTCCGTGAAAGGCCCTGCTATAATCTCCGACTCGCCCTCGACCATGTTAAACGGCGGTCGGTTGCTCTCCACCAGCGCTGTCACCATAAAGATAAAGAAGGCAATCGGCTGTAAAAAGATGAACCAGATATTGCCCTGCGCCTCCACAATAGCGCTCATCTTCAAAGAGCCAGTCAACATGACAATCCCCATCAGGGCAATAACCATTGGCACCTCATAAGAAAGCATCTGTGCCACGGTACGCATGCCGCCCAGCATGGCATATTTGCTGTTGGAGGCATAGCCGCCCATCAAAAACGGCAGCACCGACTGCGAGGAAATGGCTAGCAGCAAAAACAAGCCTATATTTACATCCGCAAAAATAACGCCATCATCAAAGGGATAGAGTGCATAAGACATCGCCGCTGGAATAAAAATCAAAATTGGCGCTAAAGCCCACAGCCACTTGTCCACGCCATACGGTATAATATCCTCCTTGGTCAGCAGCTTCAGCATATCAGCTGTTGACTGCAACAGTCCCCACGGGCCAACCCTGTTTGGTCCTATGCGCACCTGAATCCAGGCGCAGACCTTGCGCTCGCCCAACGTAAATACCAAAGCAGAAACCGCTACCAGCATAAATAGTATGCCAATACAAATCAGGATCATAACCAAATCTACTATCAGCTCGCTGCCCATGATAGGCAGCAGCCATGCCTTGAAGTTTTGACTTGCAAGGTATAATATTCCGTTATGCATTTTTTCACCTGCCTATCAAAATCAACAGTCAACCTCGCCCATCAACGGGTCGATAGTCGCAAACGCCGTCACCGCATCAGCCAGCACCATGCCCCTGCACATATGATCCAAAGCCTGCAAATTGACAAAGGACGGTCTGCGGATATGCACCCTATATGGCTTGTTCGTGCCATCGCTGACGATATAAAAGCCCAACTCGCCGCGCGTATTCTCCACTCGATGATAGACATCGCCCTTTGGCGGGCGCAGCATTTTGGGTACTTTTGCCATAAATGCGCCAGAGGGGATATTTTCTAGGCACTGACGGATAATCCTGACGCTTTCCTCTATCTCCTGCAGACGCACTATATATCTATCCCAGTTATCGCCAGTCCTGCCAACAGGCACGGCAAAATCAAGCTCCCCATAAATGCCATATTTATCAATTTTGCGAATATCATAATCTATGCCGCTGGCTCTGATATTCGGCCCTGACAAGCCAAACCTCAGCGCATCCTCTCGGCTGATAATCGATGTCCCCTGCATACGCTTTTGAAAAATCTCATTGCCAGTAAACAATCTGTCATATTCTTCCAGCATAGCAGGCACGTAATCAATAAATTCCTCGGTTTTTTGCAAAAATTCATCCTGTGCATCAGCGGCCACGCCGCCAATGCGGATATAGTGGCATGTCATGCGCGCACCGCAGATGAGATTAAACAAATCCAAGATTTTTTCCCTGTCACGAAAGGCATAGATCATGCCTGTTGCCGAGCCTAGGTCATTGGTCAGCGAGCCGATAAATACATGATGGCTGGCTATGCGGTTCAGCTCACAGCAGATAGTGCGGATATACTGTGCCCGTGCCGGCACTTCTATGCCAGAGAGCTTTTCCACCGCCATGCAGAAGCCAAGATTATTGTTCATCGAGGATACATAGTCCAGCCTATCGGTAAAGGGTACGCACTGCTGATAGGTGCGTGACTCCATCAGCTTCTCAATGCCGCGATGCAGGTAGCCCATCACTGGCTTGGCACCTGCGATATTCTCGCCATCCAACTCTACCTGTACCTGCAGTACGCCATGCGTGCTTGGATGCTGAGGCCCCATATTTAGGACAAACTTTTCGGTGGTAGCCATTTGAGCACTCCTCCTTCAATCCTTGGCTGCAAAGGCACAAAATCCTTTCTGAGAGGGTAGGCGGTATAATCCTCCGGCATCAGGATGCGGCGCAAATCTGGATGATGCAGGAACTCCACTCCCATAAAATCAAAGATTTCCCGCTCCTCAAACTCCGTGCCAGGCCAGACCTGCGTCATGGACTCGACTACAGGCCTTTCCCTATCCAATTTGCACTTTACCGTCACCCACTTGTCAAACCGCCTGGAATACAGCATATAAACCATTTCTATATATTCCTTATAGTCCACCGAGGTAATATTTGCCATGCGGTCAAAGGCAAATACGGGATTGCCCTGTAGCTCCTTCATTAAATCAAGCAAATCACCGCTGTCCACGTAGATATGAGGCTCTGCCTTACCGCTGTCAAATTCCATGCTTTTGTATTGCCTTTGCAGCTTTTCCAAATATTTTTGCGCCAAATAGCTTCCCATATTATTCCACCTTCCCATATGTAACAGGAGATGTCATCCTTGCCAGATTTTCCCTGCTCTTGTTCATTTTTTCTTCAGAGCCTGCCGCAGCCTCTGGATGCTGGATGCGCTTTTTGAGCTTTAGCATGGCATCAATCAAAGCCTCTGGCCTTGGCGGGCAGCCTGGCAGATAGACATCCACAGGCAAAATCTGATCCAACCCTGTTACCACCGAATATGAGTCTGCAAAAGGGCCGCCGCCAATATTGCAATTTCCCATAGCGATAACATATTTGGGATTCGGCATTTCCTCATACAGGCGAATCAACGGCGGTGTCATTTTCCATGTCAGTGTGCCTGCCACAATCAAAAGATCTGACTGCCTAGGACAGGAACGAAAAACCTCATAGCCAAATCTCGCCAAATCAAACCTCGATGCCGCTGCACACATCATCTCAATGGAACAGCAGGCAAGCCCAGACGAAAGCGGCCAGATAGAATTGGCGCGTCCCCATTTAAACAGGGCATCCACGCTGGTAACGATAACATTATTCTTTAGCTCAGGCGGCACAAGGTCTACTATTTCCATGACAAGGCTCCCTTCTTCCAGGCATACCACAGGCCAATGGCCAAAATCCCCACAAATACCAGCATTTCACACAGGGCAAACAATCCCAGCTGACCATATTTTACTGCCCAAGGATACAAAAATACTGTCTCCACATCGAAAAGCAGAAATACCAAGGCATACATAAAGTAGCCTATATGGAATCTCACCTTGGTTTTGCCGATGGTATCCACGCCGCACTCATACGGTATCTGCTTTTCTGCTGTAGGCTGTCTTGGCTGCAAAATTGGTGCTACAAGCAGCGGAAAAACTGGAAATGCAAAGGCTAAGACAAACATAATCCCCAATGCCGCATATCCATCCATGATAATCTTCCCCCTTATCTAAAAGCAACTACATATCTCCAACATGGACATATGCACTTATGTATTATACTATTGATTCACGTTATTTTAAAATATTTTTGATTTATACAAAACTGTCTAAAATAACATGAATATTTATAATACTTTTAAAAAAGAGCAAAAATAAAACAGGAGCAGTAACAAAATTACTACTCCTGTAAGCATATCCTATGCATCTTCATGATTGTTCAGTCCGAACATGCCGCTTTCCTTGCGCTTCATGCTCGTCAGGCCCTTGTAGATGGTGGTTATATCCACTTCGTTATTCGTGGACTCCATATATTTCTCCAGCTTCTTCTTGACCCGCTGCAAGGCATTGTCTATAGACTTGATATGGCGATGCAAATCCTTGGCAATCTCCTGATACGGCTTGCCATCCAAATAATACATCAGGACCTTCCACTCCAAGTCGCTGAGTATTTCCAGCATCTTCGCCTCGATGTCAACAAACTCCTCCCGACTGATTACCAGCTCCTCCGGATCTGACACCTTGATACCAGACAAGACATCCAAGAGAGTCCTGTCCGAATCCTCGTCATATATAGGCTTGTTCAGGGAAACATAGGAATTGAGCGGAATGTGCTTTTGCCTGGTCGCCGTCTTGATAGCTGTGATAATCTGGCGAGTAACGCACAGCTCCGCAAAAGCATGGAAGGATGCCTGCTTGTCCACCCTGAAATCACGAATGGCCTTGTAAAGCCCGATCATACCCTCCTGAATGATGTCCTCTTTGTCGGCACCTATCAAAAAATATGACCTGGCTTTGGCTCTGACAAAATTTCTATATTTACTTATCAGATAATACATCGCACTATCGTCTTCATTATCCTTGATTTGAGCGATGATTTCCTCGTCAGTCAAGCTCCCATAGAGCTTTTCTGCCATTTCCTCGCTTATCAGGCCATTATCCATCCGTCATTTCCTCCATATTTATGAGCTGCCGGGACAGCGCCCTGACGATTGATTCAAAGACAATTATACCGCCCCTTCGCGGTGTGCGTCAAGTCGCTATCATCCAGCAAATGCGTTTTAACAATCCATTATCACCTCTATAGATAATAGTATATCTACTTTATTTTAATTTCCGCAAGTCATCCAGCTTGGCAAGGGTTTCGGCATCTATGCGAGAGGCAATTTCATTTCTCGACATAGGCAGCACTACCTTGCCAAGATATTTGTCACGGATTTCCTTTTTGGCTCTTTTAACCATGCGGTGAAATTCGCCTGAAGGATGCCTATATGCACCTGCTCCGAGGATGACAGACTGCTCTGCTCCGTCAGAGGTAACGACATGCACCTCCCTGCCCATGCGGACGGAATCATACGCCAGCCTTTCTATATAGCTGTCGGCGGTTTCTCCCTTGCCAGTGTAAACCACCTCCAAATGCTGGTTGACCTCTTCTATCCGTTCATCGTCAGCCGTAAACAAGGCATCAAAAACCACGGTCATATCGAATTTTTCATAAGCGCCATATTCTGCCAGCATATGCACCAGCCTGTCCCTTGCCTCGGACAAGTCATTGCGCAGAGCCACCAGCTCAGGCCAAAGATTGATAACATTATATCCATCTACGATGTAGTGTTCCCTTGGCTTTTTCCTCATATCGATCCCCTTCTCCCTCACATCGCCCTAGCAGGCAGCCTTATATCGGACAGCATTTTATAAAAGCAATTGGCTCACTTCTGCCTAGCACGCCTCTGCTTCATAGCTTCATACATCAAAATAGAGCCTGCTACGGAGGCATTGAGTGAGTTAATTTTGCCGACCATCGGGATACGCACTACAAAATCGCACTGCTCCTTGACCAGCCTGCCTACGCCCTGTCCCTCGCTGCCGATAATGAGCAACAAAGGCCCTGTTAAATCCGTATCATAATAATCTTTGCCGTCCATATCTGCGGCAGCCACCCACATGCCTTCCTTTTTCAGCTTCTTGATGGTCTGCACGAGATTGCCAACTCTAGCAACCGGCACATGCTCTACTGCTCCTGCCGAGGTTTTTGCCACCGTAGCCGACAGAGGGCAGCTTCGATGCTTGGGAATCAACACGCCGTGCACGCCTGCCGCATCCGCAGTACGCAGGATAGCGCCAAGATTATGCGGATCTTCCAGCTCATCCAACAACACGATAAATGGCGGTTCATTTTTTTCCCTTGCCGCCGCCAAAATATCCTCCAGCTCTGCATACTGTACAGGCGCTACCTGTGCCAGCACGCCCTGATGGCGAATCCCCCGTGCTATACTATCCAGCTTGCTGCGCTCCCAATACTGGATATTGACGCCCTTTTCCTTGGCCACAGCAATGATTTCCTTGATTGAGCCTTCCGTGCTGCCATTGGCAATCATCAGCTTATTTACGCTGCGAGTGCCCTTGAGAGCCTCCATGACGGCATTGCGCCCAGCTACCATATCTTCAGGCAGCTCAGCGACATCAAGAGGCGCATTTTTTATGTTCTTTACACTCTTTTCACCTGTTCGCCTGTCCTTTTGCGGACGGCTCTTTTTCACCATATATTCCAGCTTGCTTCCCTTGTGCTCCTTTTGGGCAATAGCTCTCTTATCCTTCTTTTTTCTATCATCCATATCTTTTCATCTTTCTCTACTATATAATATTTTTACAATTTCTAAATCTATACAACATAATTATTCCCTCGCAGTTGTTAAATATGTTGAAATACATTTTCCCTATGATAAATTAGATATTTGCTTCGTTTTTCATCTAATTGCAACTTTGGTAACAGCATACCGTTATAAATATTTAATCTTTTTTGATTCATAGGATTTATCCATGGAGATACCGACAAGGTTTTGTCATCCCCAAACGTTATAAACCCCCTATCAAATAATTTGTCATAGGTTGGCGTAAGAGCAAAACCATTCTTTGGATCTACTTTTTCTTTATCATTAGAAACAACCCATGGCTTAATATGACTAGCTATTAGCAGCCTTTCATCATTAACCATAGTAAACGGACAATACATGCAATCTTCTAATAATTTTCTTCTATATTCCCCCTGCCCTATACGTGCTGAATACAATGCGGTCTTCCTGCGTTCAGAAATATCAGATTTCATAATTTTTTCATTTTCTTTAAGTTCCATTGGAGATTCATATTTTATGATATCTGGCTTATAATCTATAAAAATTCTGTAATAATAATATATTTTTCCAAACCTGCTTCTTAGCTTCATAATGGAGATATATGATATATTCGGCAAGCCTGCTTCTCTCATAAATTCATAGTATTCTGAATCAGATTTTAAATATACTCTAGGAGGAGCTACACCTACACGAACTACATGAAACTTTAGTACATCATGTGCAAAACTATCTGCTGTATTCAACAACTCTGTATACTTAAAAGACAGTTTGTCAATATTGACATAATCTTGCTGCGGATTATCAAATTCTTCCTTTGCATCCAGCAGATATTTTTTGAAATCCTTTTTCAAAAAGAAACATTCTCGTCCAATATCATCAAAAAATTCTCTATATCTTTCATTCTCATTACCAACACAAAGCTTAGCTTCCCCATGACCACCACCAATTTTATTTTTTACGAATGAGTCGGCTAACGTTATATTATTTAGAGAATCTAAAACTTCATACCGCTCACCCGCAATAGTTACTCCATAATCAGACATAAATTATTCCTCCAATAAATTCGGATAAGCCTTTATTACTTGCTTCATGATATTCATCAGCACATCAACCACAATAGAATTTCCAGCCTGCTGGTACATAGCTGTATCACTGACAACTATTTTGAAACTATCGCTGAATCCCATCAGCCGCAAACATTCTCTTGGAGTCAGCTTTCGCAATCTACCATCTGTTGTAACATAATTATCTACACCTGCACGATGCATTTTATGCATTGTAGTTAGCAATGGTCTTGCTATATCTAAATCAGTTTGAGGTTTAGTATAAAAATTTTTTGTTCCTGATGCCAATACATATTTTCTAACCTTTTCGCTCAAAAAATATTTTTCAACATCCTGCATGAATTTTTCTTTATCCCTATTTTCTTCTTCAAAAACAAAATCCCCATGCCAATTAAATTGTTGATTTTTCTTTTGGCATAAAGCTATATCGCCATCAATCTGAGTATACCTCTTAGTTAAATTTTTATCACTTGTTACAAAATCAACACCTTTAGCAGGCAAATAATATTTCCCAGATACATTATCCAATAAAAAATCTCTCATCGTATATTTTAATTTTATTGGTTCTGGAAAAGAAAATTTTTCTTTTAATTGCAAATCATTCCTAAAGCCTACCACAAAGATACGTTCTCTATTTTGTGGTATTCCATAATCTTTTGCATTTAGTACTTGATATGACCAAGTATAACCTAATTGAGAAAAAATACTGCTCATGGTTTTCCATGTATTGCCATCATCATTACTAAGTACAGCCTTTACATTTTCGTATATAAATACTTTAGGCTGTATTTCCCTTACAAGCCTGGCATACTCATAAAACAATGTCCCTCTTGTATCTTCCAATCCTCGCTGCTTGCCTACTAATGAAAAAGACTGACATGGACTTCCCCCTACAAATAAGTCAACCTTCCCAGCATATTCTCCACCATCTAAAAATGACACATTCCAATGAAAATTTCGTTCATCAATATCATAATTTGCCATATATGACTGTCTTACCTTATTTTGAGCAGATTTAGAGCTATACAATTCATCAATATAGGCTTTTTTATCATCATAAGTCGGTAATGATTTTAAACTATAATCTATTTCAAATTTACGAATCTGTTCATGCAACATGCCTAATCGTTCACAAACATCTCTAATGCCTTTTATTATTTTTTTCCCATCAACTACATTCATATAATCTTGAATATAATCAATGTCTTTTTTTAGGCTTTGCCAATCTATACAAAAAGAAGCGCTATACATTTCCTTAGATTCAAGCTTATTGTTATCTTTTTGAAAATCGCTAATGAGCTTTAGAGCATATATTAATGCATATAAACGTGAATTTCTGTCATTATTCTTTAAATTTGACAGCATTTCAAAAGATTTACCATATTCGTTTTTTTTGCGTTTATTTATATTCTTCATAGCTCTTATTGAAGACAACACATGAGATACCCTTCCGACTATATCTCCATCTAATGCATCTATAATTTCTTGTTTTTGCTCCAACAGAGATATATCCTTTTTTAGTTCCTCCTTCATACTGCATTGTTCTTCATGAGGTACAGCCATTTGAATAATATTCTTTATCTTCTCTATTTCCTCGTTAATTACCTCAATATCTACAGCAACATCCTTAGTCAATATATCAACGTCACCATTATCGCAAGCAAAAACTATTTTATTATCCAGCCCCATTCTATTTAAGGCATGCTCTATAGCCCCTATTCCAGAAAAACAAGTTGCTAATCTTATCATTTATTCTCCATTTCTTTATTTGTATGCATCTATATATGCACATATAAAATGATTATAGTATAAAAATCATACAAATTTTATCACACGATGTAGAAATTAATTATATTCATAACTAGCCTTACTCTATCCTCATTTTAATCATCTCGGCAAATTTGCCGCAGGTCATAGCTCCCTCTGGGCAATGGCCTGTGGCGACGCAGGAAGCTCCGGCATTTTTGAACAAAAGCGGCGCTACAGCCTTGGCTTGCTCCAGCATTTTGTATGCCAGCTCCCGAATCTCCCACTGGGCACGATTGCAGCAGCGCAGGTTGAAAAAGTGCATCAAAGAACGGGCATTCATTGTCACCACAATCTTGGTTTCTGTCGCATTGGCAAGCACATATCTGGCATCCTCCCTAGGAACGCCCATCTGCGCCAATTCATCATAAGTGCTGCGGATAGCATCCATCAAAGCCTCGAACTTAGCTTTTGCCTCTGACTTTTCCGCAATGGTCGGCGGCAGTATATACTCAAAATCATGCTCTGCCACGTAGCGCTGTGACTGCTGGCTATATGATGCCAGGCGATGCCTTACTAACTGGTGCGTCAGCACTCTTGACACTCCCTCGATGCCGAAAGTAAATGTAACATGCTCCATGGTAGATGCATGACCCATCTGCACGATTTTGGCAACCAGTTTTGCCACCTGCTCATCGCTCATTTTTTCTGCCAGCTCTTCTGCGCCAGAAGCAGAATAACACAGCCGTGCAGCCATAGCCACAACCCTTTCAGGCTGCGGCGTATGCTCCAACAACTTAACCTTAATCACAAAACAACCCCCTAAAACTAAAAAATATAATGCTTGACTGTCTAGCACTAGATTTTTAGGCACAAAAATATATCTTCGCTCTATTTTCGATTAATCTATGCAAAATCAAATCAATTTATGTTCCTTGCAAAAATGGTAAATCCCGTCATCCTCGCAGTTGCCGCACACAGCCCAGGCGATTTTCTTCAAGTCATCGGAAGCGTTGCCCATAGCTACGCAATAATCCACAGCCTGGAACATTTCCAAATCATTGTTGCCATCGCCAAATGCCATAGCCTCCGAACGCTTAAAGCCGAAATAATCCAGCACATGAGTCACGCTGCGCCCCTTGCCGCCGTCAGCAGGCACAATGTCCACTGCCCTGTCCCACCAAGCCGTAACTCTGGCATTTTCGGTATTTTCTACCATATGGGGACGCTCTGGTTCTCTGCCGCCAGACATAATCTGATAGACATCATCCTTGAGCACCTCGTCAAAATCAGGCGCTACCTGCAAGTCTATCCCGCCAAAAAGATAGTAATCATGCAAGTCCTGATCCACGCCATTGGCTGCCATCCTCGTTGCGGTAGCTATCGTCACTGGACGGTGCAAATCCTTGGTGTTCTTCAATATCTGCAGTACATCCTTATTCTTCAATGGATTCTTGAAAATAATCTCTCCATCACCCTTGTAGCAATAAGAGCCATTATATGTAAGATATGCATCAAATTTTACGCCATCTATCTCCGGCATCTGCAAAGGCGAACGCCCAGACGCTATGCAAATCTTGATGCCCTTTGCCTGCAGACCCTGCAACATCTCCACGGTCTTAGGCGATACGCCGTCAGCCTTCATATCAATCAAAGTTCCATCTACATCAAAAAAAACAATCTTTATCTTTTCCATACAAAAAACACCTGCTTTCTAAAATTACGCCACATGCTAACAATCTCTCACCTCGAAAGGAAGATGAGCACTCTTAAATCTCTAGATTTATTAAGCTAAATTCAGTCGAAGCATAAAGCCAGCACTGAATAAACCTCATTGTTCCCTAAATAAATTAATTATACTATATAAGCAGCTTTTCAGCACCAAAAATTAAAGCCAAAAGCAAACCGTCTGCCCCAGAGCTTACGCTCATGAGGCAGACGGTAATCTATTTGTTTTTGCCCCACGCTAACGGATGCCCCCTCATCTTAAAGGAGATACACCCCATAAAGCTTTGGATTTATTTGACTACATTCACTGAAACTCTAAAGCTCACACTGAATAAGCCCCTACTTTTTAGTAGCTTTTTTTGAACGACTCTGCACTTCATTCATCATTTCCTTCGAGATAGCCTGAAAAGCCGCCTCGGCAATCTCATAAAGGCGCTGATTATCTTCCTTTAAGTAAAGCGTTCCCAACAACGCCTCAAAGCCGGTACTCGAATGATACTGTGCCACCGAGGCGCTTTTGCTGACACGGCTGCGGCAGTTCCTGCCTCTTTTGTAGACAGCGATTTCTTCCTCTGTCAGCATTGGCTCGATCGCCCTGTACGCCTTGTCCTGCCAAATCGCCGAAACAATCTGCGCACTGAACTGGTTCAGCACCTGCACCTTGCTTTGCTCGTATGAAAGCAGCCTGCCCCTGACAAATAGGTGAAAATATGCATCGCCTACATAGGCAAGAACCAGCGGATGCAGCGTGCGAGGGTCTATCTCCTTATATCGCTGCATAGCTCCGCCTGTGCCGTCCGGCACAAACATCATATCTACCAGCTTCTGAAAATGTTCAAAGGTCATCTTTGCACCTTATGCCCTTTTCCACTTGGTACCGGCAGCCGAATCCTCCAAAATGATGCCCTGCGCCTTGAGGCTGTCACGGATTTCATCAGCACGTGTCCAGTTTTTCGCTTTTTTGGCAGCCGCACGCTCCTCAATGAGGTTCTGAATCTCCTCTGGTGAAATCCCAGCATCACCCTTAGCAGCAGGCATTTCCAAGCTGCCCTCGAAAATGCCGATAATCTCTGCCATCTCCTTGTAGGCAGCCATCAGCTCGCTGAAATGCACCTTGTCAAAATCAGCCTGATGATTGATAACATTATTTACATATGTATTGATTTCCTTCGCCAGCGTAAACATATAGCCAATAGCCAGTGCCGTATTGAAATCATCGTCCATGGCATCATAAAAGTCAGCCAGAGCCTTCTTGGCTGTTTCTGCCAGCTCGCTATCCGCCTCTGTATTGCCCTCTCTGCTATTTAAAAGCTCCTCGCCGTTATCATGTGCAGTTTTCAAGCGAATAAGTCCTGCCTGAGCTTCCTTGATTCTTTCCTCGCTGAAATCCAAAGGACTTCTGTAGTGCGTGCGAAGAATAAAGAAACGAACCACTTCGCCAGGATAGAGCTTCAAAATATCTGGCACCGTAATGAAGTTGTTCAGCGACTTGCTCATCTTCTCGTTGTCGATGGTGATAAAGCCATTGTGCAGCCAGTACTGGGCAAAGCTATGGTAGTTGCCGCAGCAGCACTGGGACTGGGCAATCTCATTTTCATGGTGTGGGAAAATCAAGTCGCTGCCGCCGCCGTGGAAATCAAAGGTCTCGCCCAAATACTTCAAGGACATGGTGGAGCACTCGATATGCCAGCCTGGACGACCCTTGCCCCAAGGGCTTTCCCAAAACGGCTCGCCTGGCTTGGCGGACTTCCACAGGGCAAAGTCCATCGGATTGTGCTTGCGCGTATCAACCTCGACCCTGGCGCCTGCCTGCATATCCTCCAACTTGCGGCCGCTCAGCTTGCCATACTCAGGGAATTTTTCTACGCTGAAATACACATCCCCCTCCAGCTCATAGGCATAGCCGTTATCAATCAGCTTCTGAACCATGCTGATGATGTCAGGAATATGCTCCGTAACCTTTGGGTACAGGTCTGCCCTCTGCACATTCAGCTTATCCATCGCCTCAAAATAGCTCTTGATATAGCGCTCGCTGATCACGGAGCAGTCCACGCCCTCGGCATTGGCAGCCTTGATAATCTTGTCGTCCATATCAGTAAAATTCTGGATATGCTTGACCTCAAAGCCCTTCTTCTTGAAATACCTCTTGATGACATCCCAAGTCACGAAAGGGCGGGCGTTGCCGATATGCGGATGGTTGTATGGGGTAACGCCGCAGACGTACATGCCCACCTTGCCTTCCTCCTGCGGTACAAATTTCTGCTTGCTTCTTGTCAATGTATTATAAACTCTTAGCATTTTTTTCCTCCAATTCCTTTTCCAGCTCGTCAACACGCTGTTCCATCTTGTCCAGCTTCTCCGACAAGCCTACAATCAAGTCCCTGACTGGGTCTGGCAGCTCATCATGGTTGAGGTCTACATCCTGTTCCTCTACCATTTCCTCTGAATCCACATCATTGTCGAGCAGCTTCATCATTTCATCGGTATAGACAGGCTTGCCAACTCTCTTGCCATGCATGACCACCACGCGTCCAGGTATGCCGACCACGGTAGCATAGGCAGGCACCGCCTTTAACACCACCGAGCCAGCACCTATCTTGGCATGATCGCCTACCGTAAATGACCCCAGTACCTTCGCACCAGATGCCACTACTACATTGTTGCCCAGCGTCGGATGGCGCTTACCCTTTTCCTTGCCTGTGCCGCCCAGCGTCACTCCCTGATAGAGCGTAACATTCTTGCCCAACTCGGCAGTTTCGCCAATCACGATGCCTGTGCCGTGGTCGATAAACAAGCCCTCGCCAATGGTAGCGCCAGGGTGAATCTCGATGCCCGTCAAGAAACGTCCAAAATTGGATATCAACCTAGGCAGCAGCACCCAGCCCTTTAGGTACAGGGCATGGGATATGCGATGCAGCCAGATGGCATGAAGCCCCGAATAACAGCAAACGACTTCAATAACGCTGCGTGCCGCCGGATCACGCTCAAAAACCACCCGAATATCCTTCTTGATACGGGCTCTCAGCCTCTTTAAAAACATTTTTCTTCACTCCATACACATCATCTGCAACCATCCCGAAAGGATTTTGGCAGCTATCCGCCATCAATCCCAGCTTTTTCAGCAACAAAAAACCGCCTCACCAAAGAGGCGGCTCTAGGTCGCGGTTCCACTCTACTTTTAGCAGATTGCCATCTCGATGCCCCAAGCCATGCAGCCAGCTCTTTGCCAACTGCCGCACTACGCAAAACACAACAATCCTGCTTCTCAACGGCCTTTAACGCATCCCTGCGTCAGAACCTAACCAGCAGTCTGCCAAAACAGCCCTTGCGGTTCAGCCCTGCAGCTCCTAGGCGCACTTTCCACCATCGTAGCTCGGATTCCTCACAGCCTTAGCCAATAGCTACAAGAACCATCAGCATCGAGAATCCTCTCTGTCAGCCCGTACAATGTACTCTGCCTATTCACAGCCTTTGACATATCACAATCACATCTAGTATTGTAGCAAAAAAATTATTTTCGTGCAAGAGAGGAGAATTGTTTTTCAATACCTGCTACAGCATAGGAGGATATTCCCTGGCCGCTGCCTGTAAAGCCTAGATGTTCCTCCGTCGTCGCCTTGACATTGATTTGATCGACATCTACATGCAATACATTAGCGATATTTTCCCGCATTTTCGGTATGTGCGGCAGCATCTTCGGTCTTTGCGCCACGATGGTAGCATCCACATTGCCTACCGCATAGCCCTGTTCCTGTAGCAGCCTGCCAACCTCCTCTAGGAGCTTGAGGCTGTCTGCCCCCTCATAGCGTGGGTCTGTATCCGGAAAATGCCTGCCTATGTCACCTAGTGCCGCCGCTCCCAGCAGCGCATCCGCAATTGCATGCAAAAGCACATCCGCATCCGAGTGCCCCAAAAGCCCCTTTTCGTAGGGAATATCCACGCCGCCAATAATCAGCTTGCGATTTTCTGCCAACTGATGCACATCATAGCCCATACCAAATCTTGTCATTTGCCTGCCGCCTTTCCTTTAGTCATCCTCACGCAAAAATTTTTCCTTGATTTCCTCTACCAACGCCTTCAAGGTATTTTCAATACTCGCCTGCTCACCTGCTTCATTAGCGCCATCAGCCAAAAAAGCCTTGGCAACCACAATATCCTCCGGCGTCGTTATCTTGATGTTGCGGTAATCGCTGTTCACGATATATACAGGATAGCCGCACCGCTCCACCAGGCTGGCATCATCCGTGCCCAAAAAGCCATCCTCGACGGCACGCTCATTGGCTTTGACGAGGATATCCCGACGGAAGCCCTGCGGCGTTTGAACTTCCCACAGCCTGCTCCTATCTGGCGTTTCTACGACCTGCTGCCTGTCATCGCAGATTTTGATGGTATTTTTGGCTGGCACAGCCGCAATAGCGCCTCCATGCTCCCTCGCTGACCGAATCGTTTCTCTGATAACCTCCACAGGCACCAATGGCCTTGCCGCATCATGCACCAAAATAATATCATCATCACTAGCGTCGGCAATAGCCTGTATGCCATTCCAGACAGAATACTGGCGCTCGCTGCCTCCTGCTACGACCTGCCACGGCTTTAGTCCAGGCACTCGCCCCAAAATCCCCCTGACAAAGGATACCTCATCCTCGCCCACGACAACCACAAGGTTATCCACCTCTGTGCAGCTAGAAAACCTCAACAAGGTACGCACCAAAATAGGAATACCCGACAGCTCCAAAAAAACCTTGTTCATGCCTGCCTTCATTCTCTTGCCCCGCCCAGCCGCAGGAAAAATAACACTAACCATGTCCTCTCATCTCCATTCGCATCATATGTAAATTTTACCAATGATTTTGTGCTATGTCCAGCATAAGTACATATAAAGAAGCCAGCCTGAGATTTTCAGACTGGCTGTTCATTAGATGCTTATTTTATTAAATCATATATCACTGAAATGCTTCCACAGGCTTGGCGAAAATCATCCTGCCTGCCGATGTCTGCAAGGCAGATGTTACCTCGACCTCGATATCCTTGTTCAGATAATGACGTCCGTTCTCAATGACAATCATAGTGCCATCATCGAGGTAAGCAACGCCCTGCCCCTGCTCCTTGCCTTCCTTGACGACTGTGACATGCATATTCTCGCCTGGAATAACCACAGGCTTCACCGCATTGGACAAATCATTGATGTTCAGCACCGAAACGCCCTGCAGCTCAGACACCTTATTGAGATTGTAATCATTGGTGATAATCTTGCCTCCGAGCTGCTGTCCCAAGCGTATCAGCTTGGAATCAACCTCGGCAATATCATCAAAGTCCTGATTGATAATCTCCACCTGCAAGCCGCTTTCCGTGCGGATTTTTTGCAAAATATCCAGACCCCTGCGACCCCTCACCCTTTTCAGGGCATCGGCAGAATCCGCAATATGCTGCAATTCCTCGAGGACAAAGACAGGTATCAGGAGCTTGCCATCAATAAATCCCGTACTGCAAATATCTGCAATACGGCCATCTATAATCACGCTGGTATCTAAAAGCTTGCAGCCCACCAGGCTGTCATAGCTTCCATAGCCTCTGGCAGGCATCGCAGCCTGTACTGACTTCACCGGCATCTGTACTGGCTGTACAGGAGCCTGCACGGCTTCTTCCGCCTGCTTTTCCCGCGGCTTTTTCTTCATCTTCATCATCTTGGCAATAAGCTCGCCGATTTCCTTTTGCTTGCGCACGACGATATGAATACCCAAATAACCAAATACAATGCTGAATACGACTGGCAGATAGTTGCCTACTACAGGGATATTGGCAAAAGTCCCACCTAATAAATTTGCAATTATAAGTCCAATGGCCAAACCGACAACGCCAGCAATCACGTCCTGCAAAGGCATCTTGCTCAGTTGTCCCTCAACCCAGATAGAAAATTTCTGTAGCTTGGCAGCAAAATACGGCGATACGAGATACCCTGCAATACCGCCCACAATCATGCCGACAGCAATGAGAATGACGTTAGCAATGGTCAGCTTATACAGCCCCATTTCGGTCTTGAGCACCTCGGTGCTGATTAGCTCTGTCAGCACGGGACTGGCCAAATGCATGACAACGCCGCCTATTACTGCCAGCAAAACAGTAACAAAAAAACGTATAACCTTGATTAACATATTTTCACCTCCTTCAGCAACGTAAAATATATAGTATCAGACTGAAAATCATCTGTATACTAACCATTTACATCTTCAAATGAATAGCGAAATAAAGATTTTGCCGCATAAGCAGTGCATAAAAACAGCCTGTTGTATGAACAGGCTGCAAACACTCTTTTTGACACACTCCCCGGCTGAATAAGCCTGACAGCAGATTTTTTGACAAGGCAAGCCACAAAACTAGCTATCCCCGCATATCAATCTGCTCCATCATCCATGTCTCAGCCTGCTGTACAGAGCCGGGCAGGGCATAGGAAACCTCGCTGAGGAAAATCTGTCTTGCCAAATCTAAAAGGCGCTTTTCGCCACCCGAAATCCGCTTTCGCCTATCCTGCAAAATCAGATTGCGGATAACCGCCGCAACCTCCAATATATCACCTGTTTTCAGCCGGTTTAGATTGCCGTGAAACCTCTTATTCCAACTGCCAAGAGGTCTCTCGCCAGGCTGTTGAAGCACATGGGCAACCTTCTCCATCGTCTCCGGCGGAGAAATCTGCCTCAGACCGATTCCCTCCGTATTGTCTGTAGGAATCATAATCCTGATACCGCCTACCGGAAGCTGGAGAATGAAATACTGCTTTACAGTACCCATAATCTCACATTCTTCAATGCCTGTGATTTCTCCTGCTCCATGCATAGGATAAACCACCTGATCGCCAACCTGCAACAAACACACCTCCCTACAATCCCTGCCTCATTAAAAGAAAATCCTGCGGCAGCCTCTCACAATGCGGCTTCGACGATGGCCAAGATGCAAGCTCCACCCTGCAAGCAGCACAATCTCCCACTACATATAAAGATAGAAGTCATCGAACACCTCGTCATATGAGTCAACCGCATAACTGAATTATAGCACAAATTAATTCATATGAAAAGGGATAATTTTATCATATATAGAGAATCATGTCAACACATTGCCTAAATTCAAGCATTAGTCTCTTGGCATAGCACATCTGAGAGCCTCTGTCAGATCTCCTGCACCGTAGAGCTTCATGTCGGCAAAGGCCTTTTCCCCCTTGAACTGCTCATAATTTTTGCGTGGCAGTACGGCATTGGCAAAGCCCAGCCTGAATGCCTCACGCAGCCTTCCCTCGGCCTGGCTTACCGCCCGGATTTCTCCCGAAAGCCCCACCTCGCCAAAAACTATCGTCTGAGGCCGCAGCCTCCTATTGGCAAAGCTCGACGCCATGGCTACGCAGATGCCTAGGTCTGCCGCTGGTTCATCTATGCGGATGCCGCCTGCCACCTTGACAAAGACATCGCAAGCGCCGATAGCCAGATGAACTCTTTTTTCCAGCACCGCCAGCAAAAGCTGCAGCCTCTTGATGTCCACCGAGTCCGACGTTCTTCTCGGCGGCACATAAGGCGTCTGCGCCACCAAAGCCTGCACCTCGACCAAAAGCGGACGCGACCCCTCTACCGTCGGCACGATGATGCTGCCTGCCTCATCTGTGCGTTCAGACAAAAACAGCTTGGATGCATCAGGCACATCTATAAGGCCTGTTTCCCGCATTTCAAAAATGCCAATCTCATTGGTGCTGCCAAAACGATTTTTGACCGCTCGCAAAAGCCTGTATTCTGAATTGCTGCCGCCCTCAAAATAGAGCACAGTATCAACAATATGCTCCAAAACCCTCGGACCTGCCAGCGTGCCATCCTTGGTCACATGTCCGACCACAAAGACGGCAATGCCATTGGTCTTGGCAACGCGCAGAATTTCCACCGCACATTCACGCACCTGGCTGACACTGCCCGGAGCACTCTGTATATCTGGACGAAAAATCGTCTGAATAGAATCCACCACCAACAGATCAGGCTTGAGCTGTTCTACATGCTGCTCAATATTTTCCAGATTGGTTTCACTGACTACCAGCAGTCCATCATGAACCGCCTCCAGCCTGTCTGCCCGCATCCTGACCTGGCGCACGCTCTCCTCGCCCGTGACATAGAGGACCTTTTTTCCCATAGCTGCCTCGTTGGCACAAACCTTCAGGGTAAGGCTGGACTTGCCAATGCCAGGATCACCGACGATCAGCACCATAGAGCCTGGAATAATGCCGCCGCCCAAAACCCTGTCCAGCTCCTGCGAGCCTGTATTCATACGCGGCAGATCCTCAACCGTCACCTTGCTGATAGGGCATGGCTTGCTAGATTGCGACAAGCCAAGACTAAGCCCCTTGGCGGCACCTTTTTCCTCCCGAACAAGCTCCTCGACCATGGTATTCCACGCACCGCAGCCGGGACATTTGCCCAGCCACTTCGGAGTATCATAGCCACAGCTCTGGCATACATACATCGTCTTTTTCTTTGCCATACCCTACATTCTCCATTTCTGCCAGCACCGTTTGGCAAGCCTTATCGTCCATCTGCCAAGCCACACCACGGCAATGGCAAAATTCAATACAAAATTCCCTGCGCCGTGCCAAAAGCTCTGCCGAGCCAATTTATCTGCCTTTGCCATCTGCCCCACCTATCTTCTATCACTGCCTAGAGCATACCGCTTTCAAGAAAATTCCGCCAAGGTCTTGAAAAGCGACTTCAAGAGCTTAGTTCTGTCTTCCGGCTGCATTTTTTCATAGGCAGCCTTGGCTGACTGCAAAATCAGCGAACACTCCCTCGTACTAATCATCTCGTGCTGAATCAGATAGTGCAGCATGGCCTTAATCTCTACAAATTCCGTCTCCTCGCCAATCTTATCCAGCATTTCCTGATAGATAATATTCTTGAACGGCACTCTGACCACCCTGATAAAGCCGCCCAGACCACGGCGCGATTCTACAGAAAACCCCTTGTCATGGGTAAACCTCGTATTCAGCACGTAGCTGATCTGAGACGGCGCACAGGAAATCTCATCCGCTATATCTGTCCGCCTCAGCTCCACCTGCCCCGTCTGCTGCTCTGCCAATCTGGTCAAAATATAATCTTCAATCAAATCTGCTATATTGCTCATAATAACACCCTGTTTCTAAAAAAATTCCTGACAATTTGACCTTTAGTATATTATACCCCCTAAACGCAACAAAGTAAATGGCATAGCACGCCATTTAGCTTTATACGGACACAAAAAAACAGCCATGACAGCACACATATTGGCAAGCACAATCCCCAAACGCAGTGCGAATCTGCCAACATATCACCGTCATGGCTTATCAATCTTTATTATCTTTATTCTTTCTCGTTGGCAGAATGAATCTGATCCTTCGCCGTATGCAGCGCCTGCATGAGTCCGCCCACATCGCTGTTGAGGGCAGTCATGGCTGTATTGACCTTGTTCATCAAGCCGCCCATATCGTTGTTGAGCGAATTTATCGTCGTGTTCATCTTATCGAAGGCATTGTCCAGTATCTGATCAGCGTAGTGCTCTGCGCCATCCTTGAGCTGCTTGACATATGCCTCGGTCTCCTCTCGGTGCTGTTGAGCCCACGACTCAACCTCCTCACGCTGCTGCTGCACCCAGGCAGCCGTCTCCTCTCTGAGCTTTTTGCTCTCCGTCTCGGCCTGCTCCTGAATGGTCTGCGCTTCCTCCCTTGCCTGAGCCACCAGCACATTCTCATCTACGGTCTTTTGGGCAAAGAGCTTGGCTTTTTCCATAATCTCCTCAGCCTCTTGATGAGCCTTGTTCTTTATGTCCTCAGCCTCCGTCCTGGCGGCACTGATAATCTCATCCCTGCGGCGGCAAACCTCCAAAGCGTCATTTACCTCGCGGGGAATCTCGTTGCGGAGATTGTCCATCAAATGAAAAAGCTCATCATCCTTGACCAGTACCTTTTCTAAAAGAGGAACCCTATGTGCCCCAGACACGTAATTCTCAATTTCGTCTATCGCTGCGTCAATCTTCAGCATAGCTTCATCATTCATAGACCCTACCACCCTTTATTTCAAATCTTGCTCTTTAAATATTTATATACATTGTCCGGTACCAGTCGGGAGCAATCACCGCCAAATCTTATAATCTCCCGCACAACGGAGGAACTAAAGCTATTATACTCCGGACGTCCCAAAAGAAACATGGTGTCAAGCTCAGGATGCATCGCCTTGATAATCTGAGCCTGCCCCTGCTCATACTCATAATCTGTTACGGAGCGAAGCCCACGGACGATTACCTCGATATCATGCTCTAGCATATAATCTGCCAAAAGTCCGTCAAAGGAAATCACCTTGACATTGCCAAGATGGGACACCGACTGCGCCAAAAGTTCCATCCGCTCCTCCACCGCCAAAAGCGGCTTTTTGCGGATATTATTAAAGACCCCTATGTACACCTCGTCAAAAATGCCGGCAGCACGCTGAAATATATCGATATGCCCCAAAGTAACTGGATCAAAGCTGCCCGGACAGATAGCTCTCTTCATATATAATTAACCTTCTTCCACAGGCAGATGATAAAAGTTTATCTGAGTTGTTTTGCCGTATTTCTGCCTCTTTACCAGCTTGAGCCTGCCAGTAGCAGGCAAATCATCCTCATCGCCGCCATATTCCACCACCACGATGGCATCCATGGCTACAAGACGGCTGTTTTCCAACGCCATAAGCGCCTTGTGTGCCAGACTGTGATGATAAGGCGGATCACAGAATACCAGGTCAAACTCCTGCCCTGCCGCCTCCAGCCTGCGAAGCTGTGCAAAGACATCCCCCTTGAAAATCTGGCATCTGTCTGCCAAACGAGTATGCTCTGCATTGGCAGAAATAATATCCGCTGTAGCCTTGTCGATAAAGACACAGCTATCCGCGCCGCGGCTCAGAGCCTCCAGCCCCAGTCCGCCCGTACCGGCAAAAATATCCAGCACCCTGCCTCTGGCATCACTGCCCAATATGCTGAACAATGATTCCTTCACCCTGTCAGACGTAGGACGAGTGCTCATTCCTTTTGGAGTTTTCAGATTGCAGCCCTTGGCTGAGCCTGTAATAATACGCATAATCAACCTCAAAGTGATAGTCTTGGCTGCCGCAATCCCACCGTCTAAAGTCAGTGTGATTGCGGCAGCCCTCTATTCAAACTTTATACTTTATTCTAACATATTTGAAGCCAATGGTGAATAGAAAATCAATACAATTTTTCTAAGACATCATCATCAATTTTAAAAGTGTGTTCCAATGCTGGATAGGTGCCAGCCTTTACTTCCAGGTCATAGGCTCTAAAGGCTTCCTGCATCGCTTTGCCCAGCTCGGCAAAATGCTTGACGAACTTTGGCGTGTACTCTGCGAAAAGTCCCAGCATATCCTGATAAACCAAAATCTGTCCGTCACAGCCAGCACCAGCGCCGATGCCGATAGTAGGAATTTCCAGTCTTTGGGTAATCATATCCGCCAGCTTGGCAGGAATACACTCTAAAACCACCGCAAAAGCGCCTGCCTCCTGAATAGCCATGGCATCCTCAAGCAGCTTCTGCGCACCTGCCTCTGTCTTGCCCTGCACCCTGTTGCCGCCCAAGGCATTGACAGACTGAGGCGTAAGCCCGAGATGCGCCATAACCGGAATCCCGGCTGCCGTAATCGCCTTAATCTGAGGGCACACCGCAGCTCCGCCCTCCAGCTTTACGGCATTGGCACGCCCTTCCTTCATGAGTCGTCCGGCATTTGCCACAGCCTGCTCTACGGATACCTGATAGGACATAAACGGCATATCTATCACTACCATGGTATTGTGGCACGCCCTGGCTACCGCATGACCGAAGGTAATCATGTCCTCCATAGTAACAGAAATGGTGTCCGGCAGTCCGAGCATGACATTGCCAACGGAATCACCTACCAGGATAGCGTTAATGCCTGCTGCTTCCTCCAGCTTGGCAGTAGAATAATCATAACAGGTCAACATGGAAATCTTCTCCCCCTGCTGTTTCATCTTAAAAAATGTTGCTACTGTATTCTTCACAATATATCTTCCTTTCCCATAAGAACCGACTCATTTCTGATCGCTTGCCAGACTGGCATATTCCCCGGCGATGATTTTTGCATACTCTCCCTCTAAAAGCTCGCGCATGGCACGCTCATCATAGTCAGACTTTCCCTTTTTGGCTACCTCGACCAGCCTTTCTGACAAAAGAATATACAGCAATCTGTCATGCGGATTTCCTAAAACCGACAAATGCCTGGCTACAGTTGTCGTATCACATCTCTGCACCGGCCCCGTCAATGCCTTGACCGCTCCAACCTGCGCAATATGGCTGGCATTGCCCAAAAATATATTTTTTAGGGCTGCCATAGCCGTTTCTGCATCAAAGCCACATTCCATCAGCAAATCCTGCGCCTCTGCAAAGAGCGCTGCCACCTGATTGCAGACAATAGAAGCTGCTGCATGGTATTTCGGCTTGCATGAAGCCTGTATCGTCTGCACCCTCAGACCTGTTTTTTGCAGCCATGCAAGCATTGCCGCAAGCCTCGGCTTGCTTCCTTCAAGCGTAAAAAAAACATCCGCCAATTCGCTGTAGGAGTGATATTTATCACTTACAGCGAAAAACGGATGAACTGCGTATCCACAAGCTCCATGAGCCTCTATATCAGGAAATGCCTCGCCAGCAGTCATAGCGCCGCTGGCATGACAGAATATCTTCCCCCGAATCGATTGCTGGCACAATCCACGATATATCCGTGTGATTGCCCCATCCGGAACAGTCAAAAACAACATCTCACATGCCTCAAGCACCGCCTCCGGCGAGGCATACGCCTCACTGGCGGTAAAATCCGCTGCCTCTTGGGCAGATTGAATATTGCGGCTATAGTAGCCTGCAACTTCCACTCCATGCTCACGAAAATATTTGCCCAGGGCAAAGCCTACCCTGCCTGCTCCAATAAAACCAACCTTCATATATATCACCACCTTCATACCCGGATGAATTGGCGATTCAAGAAAAAATAGTACAGTTCCTGAACAGCAAAAGCCGTAATGAATACCGTCCATCCTTGTCATATTATCACATGGCTTTGTAAAAGTAAAGCACGGAAGGAGCACAAAAAAACATCCCCCTGTCCATGACAAAGGGATGCCTTTAGCCGAGTATTATTCTTTTGGTGCCGGGATGCGCTTGTCCATGCCCTTGATATGCCCCTGAAGCCATACAGCCAGGAAATCAAGAATCTCCAAAAGCCCTGCCTGCTGGTTTTCATCAATATCATCCAAATCATAGGAATCCAGCTTTTCGATAAACTGTGCATGCTGATGCATCTGGCTGAACCTCTTTGGGTAGTTGATGCTCTTCATGTACTCCTCTTCATGCTCAAAATGATACTGGGTATAGTCGCGCAGCTCATGCAGCACGGCGGCAATATCATCATATTTATCCGTCTTGAATTGATTGGTCAGCAAGTCGTAAGCCCTGTTGGCAATATCAAAAAGCTTGGCATGCTGTTCATCAATACTTTTTACACCAGTGAAATATTCTTCGGTAAATTCATATTTCATTGTTAATCCCCCCTAGAGTAAACATTACATTCTTATTATACACAAAATTGCCAAAAAATCTATGCCTTATTATCGACATTTTATTTTAAATTTTTGCTTGACATATTACTAGCTTATCTGTATAATAGCTATTGTTGTGATTGAGCAACGGAACATCAGGAACATCATATAGGGGTATCGCCAAGTTGGTAAGGCACTGGATTCTGAATCCAGCATTCGTAGGTTCGAGTCCTGCTACCCCTGCCATTGATTTTCAACCGCTTCTAAGGAAGCGGTTTTTTTGCATCCAAAATTAGCCATGACGGCAATACCATTCCTCGGCAAAATATACAATAAAAAAACGGGGAAGCCTCTCTTGCCTTAGCACAAAATAATGCTTCCTCGTCTTGGTTTCTGCACAGCTATCGGCATGCATTGCACCGCCTGCCTGCGCCAATATATCATTAGAACCTCTTAGGCTGGACAAACAGTGCCTTTATGGTAATATTGACCTTTTTGACCACCATGCCCGTCATGTACTCTACATCCTTGCGCACCTGCGCCTGCAGCTTCTGCACAAGAGTAGGGATATGCTTGCCATAGCTAATGACCACCTCGCAGCCAATCACGATACCGGCAGACTCAAAGCCAACCTCGCCATCGCCATTGTAGATGTGCTCGATATGGACATCTGCCACCTTGGTGACATTCTCCCCATCCACCAGCAGCTTGCGGACAATCGCCTTGAGTGCCCAGTCATCAATAATCAGCTTGCCATAATAGCTGAATACGGGGCGCACGATGGATTTTTCGCCCAAAGTGTGCCGTCTGCCATCCTCGCCGCGCTTTTTCTTCAAGAAGGAATTAAGCGGGTCTACCAGATAGCCAGAAAAATGCGGCTTCAGCTCTATAGTCGGCACAGGAATGATATGCTTTCCCTCACGCAGCCTGTGAAAGCGCGCCTTTTCCATTTCTGACTGGGTGGCAATATCCTCGATATGCACAAAGCGGGAAACCTCTGGCAGCTTCAAAGCCTTGGCAATCTTTCTCACCATATTCTCCGATGTGCCCAAAATCAGAATCCGCACAGGCTTGGCTTCCTCAATCGCCTTGCGCACCTCCTCTGCATGGCCAGGCAGGACGAAGATAGCGCGCTTGACAGCCAAAACTTTGTTCTGCTCGCGCTTGGCAGACTTGCCCGCGATAATCTTGCCATCCTTGATTAAAAGTCCGTCATCAATAATGGCATCAGCCTGATTATTATGCGCAACCAAAAGAGCACGGTGACTTTTGCCAGTGCCGCTCGGCCCTACTAAAGCTATAACCTCCATAGCATAGTACCCTCCTTGACATACTCCCCGCGCCGCCAAAGCCGGGGCTTCTAGGATATACGGACAGATAGTATCTCCATCCTGCGATGTATTTTTCTTTTTTGACCGGCGTGCCCTTTCCTAAAGCTCCGGCTTTCTATACAGCTCCTCTGCATAGGCATCATCCACGACAAACTCGCCTATGTGCTCCGGCCATCTGCCTGCCATGCCATGAAAATCCGAGCCTCCTGTCACCAGCAAATGATATTTATCTGCCATTTCCAGATAGCGCTTGGTGTCCTCTGCGTCATGCTTGGGATAAATCGCCTCTATTCCCTCGATGCCGTTTTTCAAAAGCTGTTCCACCAATGCGTCATCATGCACCAGCTTTGGATGAGCCAAGACCGGCGTACCGCCGCTGTTCTTAATCAAATCGATGATTTCCCCCGGCTCTAAACGATAATGCGAAACATATGCCGGCTTTCCTTTGTTCAGAAACTGCTCGAAAGTCTCCCTGACGCTGGCACAATATCCCTTATGCACCATGGTCTGCGCTATGTGTGAACGGCTGATGGATGTGCTGCCATCGGCAATTTCCAAGACATCCGTCTCCGAAATATCATAACCCAGGGCCTGAAGCTTCGCCACCATGGTAGAAAACCTCGTCCAGCGCGCCTCCACTACGTCATTGAGGCGCTCCACCAGCTCCCTGTTGTAAATATCTATATTGTAGCCGAGAATATGTATCTCGCTGGTATCATGATGCGCACTAAACTCTATGCCGGGAATAATCTTTATCCCTGTATTGGGATAAAGCCCTGCCTCATATAGCTGGCAAATCCCATCCACAGTATCATGATCCGTAATCGCTATAAAATTGAGGCCTGCTTCCTTCGCTGACTGAACCAGTTCCTCGGGTGTCAGCACACCGTCAGAACAACTGGTGTGCATATGCAAATCGCTTGACATTAATCATACCTCGCTAACAGCAAAATAATACCTGCTTCGTTTCTTGATATATTCGCCAAAAAATAACAGATTCCTGCCTTGATGATAAATATAATTATTCAGTGATAAAAATCCGCTCTATATTCACAGCCTTTTTAGCCTTGGCATCAATATCGACAACCACGGCAGAATAAACCGCCGGTCCTTCTGCCACATTGAAACGGGCTGGCATACAGGTAGTAAATTTCTTGATAATAATCTCAGGCTCAACGCCGAGTACGGAATACCAAGGCCCTACCATGCCCAAATCCGTAATGTAGGCACAGCCCTTTGGCAGGATTCTGGCATCAGCGGTCTGTATATGCGTATGCGTTCCCACTACCGCCTGCACCCTGCCATCAAGATAAAATCCCATAGCCATTTTTTCAGAGGTCGTCTCTGCATGAAAATCCAAGATAAAAATATCTGCCTGACTGCCTATATCAGACAAAATATCTTCAATTTTCTGAAAAGGGCAGTCCATATCCGGCATAAAGGCACGCCCGGAAAGATTTATCACTGCCACATTGAGATTGCGGAACGGATATATGCACCAGCCCTTGCCGGGAGCTCCCTCCGGATAATTTGCCGGCCGCACCAGATAAGGCTCCTGCTCGATAAAGCCATATACCTCCCTGTTATCCCATATATGGTTGCCTGATGTAATCACATCTGCCCCGCCCCGCAAAAGCTCATCCATGGATTTACGGCTGATGCCCTTGCCGCCAGCGGAGTTTTCGCCATTGACGATCACCATGTCCACAGCGTATTTCTTGCGTAATTCCCTTGTATATCTGTCAAAGGCTTTGCGGCCGGTACGTCCTACCACATCGCCTACGAGCAAAATCTTCATTGTAGTCTCCTTGCGTATTGACTTATTAATATACCATGACCCTGCCTTCTTCACGTATGCCTACCATATTTTCAGCAATATGATTTTCCCGCAAGAAATTGAGGCGGTAATCTATCATTTCCATTTGGGACTCTACCGCATCATCATCTGTATTCCTTACTCCGTCTATGAGCAAAAGTCCGGCAAAATTGTCCCTGATAAGTGTAACCAGCATATCTATTTCAGCCCTGCTCAGACTGTCTATGTCCCGAAACATATGCAGAGAGCCTGCCTCATAGAAGAATGCCATCCTCGCTCCCTGTATGCCTTCAAATTCGTGATAAAGCCTAAGACTGTCGGTAATCAGCTTATTAGCCTTGTCCATCTGTTCCTCGGACGGCTGCTTTTTCAGGGTAAAATCCAGCCAGACGCCCTTTTCCTTGCTGTCAAGAGTGACCTTTCCCATCTCAGGAAAGCAAATCAGCAAGGATGCTACAAGCTGTATGCCATCCATAAAGGTCTCGCTATTTGTTTTATGCTTCTTGTTTAAATTCATAATCGATGCCTCCTCCCATATCCAGCATGAGAGAAACGCCGCCCTAGCGGCTAAAAAAAACAGGCTGCCGCCACAGGACGACAGCCCAATTCAGTTTGTCAAAATTATTTTGCGTAATCGACTACGCGGGTCTCACGAATGATTGTCGCCTTGATTTGTCCCGGATATTCCAGCTCAGCCTCAATCTTTTTAACGATGTCATGTGCCAAAATAACGGCTCCGGCATCATCCACCTTGTCCGGCTTGACCATGACGCGAATCTCGCGGCCTGCCTGAATGGCAAAGCAGCGCTCAACGCCGTTGAAGCTCTCGGCAATCTCCTCCAAGCGGGTAAGGCGCTTGAGATAAGACTCAAGGCTCTCACGGCGTGCGCCAGGACGGGCGGCAGATACCGCATCCGCCGCTGCTACCAATACCGCCTCAACGGTATTTGGCTCGGCATCGCCATGATGCGCCATAATGGCATTGATGACATCCTTGGACTCACGATATTTCTTGGCAATGTCTGCGCCGATAGTTACGTGCGTACCCTCGACTTCATTATCGATGGACTTGCCTATATCATGAATCAATCCTGCACGCTTGGCAAGCATGACGTCAACGCCAAGCTCGGCAGCCATCATGCCTGCCAGATGCGATACCTCTACGGAATGATTCAGCACATTCTGACCATAGCTGGTGCGATAGCGCAAACGACCCAAAAGCTTGATAAGCTCTGGATGCAGTCCATGAACACCAGTATCAAAGGTAGCCTGCTCGCCAGCCTCCTTGATACGCTGATCCACTTCGCGTCGTGCTTTCTTGACCATTTCCTCGATGCTGGTAGGATGAATACGGCCATCTGCAATCAGCTTCTCCAAGGCGATTCTAGCCACCTCGCGGCGCACCGGGTCAAAGCCAGAGAGAATAACCGCCTCTGGCGTATCATCAATAATCAGGTCGATGCCCGTCATTGTCTCCAAGGCACGGATATTGCGGCCCTCACGACCGATAATCCTACCCTTCATCTCATCGTTTGGCAGGGCAACCACAGATACCGTAGTCTCTGCTACATGGTCGGCAGCACAGCGCTGGATAGCCATGGAAATAATATCCCGTGCCTTTTTCTCAGCCTCGTCCTTGGTCTGCTGCTCATATTCCTTGATTTTCATTGCCTTTTCATGCTGTAGCTCGTCCTCAATCTCTGCCAGCAGCATGGTCTTGGCTTCCTCGGTAGTCAGGCTGGAAATGCGCTCCAGTTCTGATTTCTGCTTCTCGTGAAGCTCGTCAATGGCGGCCTGCGTCTTATCCAGCTTTGCTTCCTTGGCAGAAATATTTTCTTCCTTTTTCTCCAAGGAATCAAGCTTCCTATCCAAATTCTCCTCTTTGGATACTAGACGCCGCTCCTGACGCTGCAATTCATTACGGCGGTCACGGGTTTCACGATCTAATTCCTGACGAAGACGATGTACATCTTCCTTTGCTTCTAATAGCTTTTCCTTTTTTGCAGCCTCGCCCTTAGACTCAGCGGCCTTCACAATACGACGTGCTTCCTCCTCAGCAGAGCCAATCTGCTTTTCGGCAGCCTGCTTGCGCATCATATAGCCTCCGGCACTGCCTACTGCCAAAGCGGCAATCGCTGCAAGTATAGTCTCAATGATAATAACACACCTCCTTCTTTTTTTATTCTGCCATTTCATGGCGTTTATTATCATTTTGTAGCTGTATTCCCACACAACCATACCATTATATTTTACGTATTATTAAGGGCAAAGTCAAGTATGAATAAATACAATAAAGACAATAAAATAGCCATCTTCAAAACCAAAACAGCTTGAAGATGGCTTGATTATCTTATCTGCTAAAAATCTTTCTCAATACGCTCTTTTTCGTGTCGGCAGCCATATTATGGGCAGACAGCTTGTCTGCACCGTCAAAGGAAATATCCGTTTTCTTGCCCCTCGGCAGCCACTCCTCGGAAAAAATAGGCTTGTCCATAAGCAGGATGCCAACCTTGTCACGAATTTTTTTCAAGGCATCCGACTCAGTTTCCTTCAATGCCTTTGCCAAAAGCACGGACACCTGCCTGATGTCATTTTCCTTGAGCGAACGCGTCGTAGGATTCAGGGTCGAAAGACGCAGGATATGCATCTTCTTACTGCCATCGCCAGTCCGCATCTCCGATGCCTTTGCCAAAAAGCCTGCCGTTTCCAGCCTTCTTTGCATATCTCCGAGCGGCGTCGTCTCAGGGAAGGCAAGCATCACGAGGTGCGAATCCGTACCGCCGCAAAGCACGTTGCAGCCCTCTTTCTGCAGCGTCTCCCACATGGCATGAGCATTTTTGATTACCTGCTCGCCATAAGCAGCAAATTCGTCAGTTGCCGCCTCTCTAAAAGCCACCGCCAATGCCGCCAGGCGGTTTCTATGCAGGGAGCTATGGCCGCTTGCTACCACCGACTCATCGAGCTTCTGCTGCCATTCCTTTTTGCAGAGAATCACCGCTCCCTCCGGACCATGTATGGCATCATCCGTAGCAAAGGTAACTATATCCGCCTCCGGGAACGGCGACGGCTGCAAGCCTGCCGCCACCTGTCCTACCTTCTGTCCCAAGTCCACCCACAGGATAGCCTTATTGCCATGGGCAATCTCTGCCAAGCGTCCAAAATCTACATTCCTCGGATAGCTGGTCGGCGAAAAAATCAGCATCTTCGCCTTGCTGTCTGCCATTCTCTTGCCAAGCTCCTGCCAGTCTAAGTCAGTAGCATCCTCTGTCAGATAGAAGGGAACAAATTTATAATCCAAGCCCTCGCAGTGCTCTTCCTTGCGTCCATTGAAGCTGACAATGCTGTCGCCGTCAGCCAATAGCCCCTTACAGATAATCCTGGTAGCCGCCACTATGCCGCCGATACGGACAATCGCATGCTCAGCACCAAAAAGCTCCATCGCCCTCTCTGCCGCTATCTGCTCAAAGCCGCGGAACTGGGATATTGCATGGTAGTCCCAATCGCTGTTGGCAAGCACGCTGCCTTCGAGGTAGGCAACAAATGGCGATTCTGCATTCATAGTCGGCATAAGCGACAACTCATAGCGCTGACGGCAGATTTCATCCTGCAGCTTTTCATACACTTCCTCATCAAGCTGCTTCAAAGTACCCAATAATTCATCCTTATCCATAATAAAATCTCAACTCCCATCTATCAGAATGGCCATACAAGCGGTATGACAACCATGCAGACAAACAGCGACAAAACGACCAGCGGAGTACCAATCTTAACATAATCCATAAAACGGAACTTGCCCGGGCCAAGCACCAGCGTATTCGGCGGCGTAGCTACCGGAGTCGTAAAGGCACAGGAAGCGGCGATACCGATAGTCATCAGGATCGGCAAAGGCGATACGCCTATGCTCTCAGCAATGGAAATACCAATCGGAGCCAAAAGCGCTGCCGAGGCAGTGTTGGACATAAACTGCGTCAAGCCGCAGGACAAAAGGAACATTGCCACTACGATTACCATCGGGTCAGGATTTCCGCCAATCATGCCTACTACGGTATTGGCAATCAAGCTGCCTGCACCAGTCTTATCCATGGCACTCGCCAGCGGCAGCATACCGGCAAACAGGAAGATAGTAGTCCAGTCAACACCCTTGTACGCCTGCTTTTCGCTCAGGCAGCCAGTCAAGACGCATGCCAGTGCGCCTATAATGGACGACATATGCATAGGCACATGAATCTGCTTTTCCAATACCATCGCCACAACAACGGCACAGAGGATGCCTGCACAAATCATCATTTTCTTGCTGTCGCCCACGCTGGCGGATGCACTATCACTAGCAACGCTGTCACTTTCCTCATGCGGACAGAGCTTCCTGCCGATGGTCATCATATACAGCATGCCCATCAGGGAAAGCGGTATGCCTACCCACGCAAATTCAAAAAAGCCAAAGGGCTGCAACCCGCTGTTCTCCAAGGTGGCACTCATCAAAATATTCGGCGGCGTACCGATCAAGGTAATCGTGCCGCCTACATTGGCGGCTACCGCCAAAGACATCAGCTGCGAGGATGGCGAGAGCTTTGCCGCCGCACAAATCTGGACAACGACAGGCAGCAGGCAGGCAACCGTAGCCGTATTGGAAGATATTGCCGACAGCACTACCGTAACCAGCATCAATGCTATCATCAGCCTTCTTTCACCCGTACCTGCTGCCTTGACAACAGTAATGCCGATTTTTTGTGCCAGTCCTGTCTGGAACATAGCCGCACCTATGACAAACATACCTGCAAACAATACTACGGTAGAATTAGACAAGCCAGAAAATACCTGCTGCGGCGTCAGCACGCCCAAAAGCCCCAAGGCAATCGCCGCCCCCATCGCTGTAACCGCTAGAGGAATAACCTCTGTCGCAAACAAAATTGACGACACACATAAAACTATCAGTGTAAGTGTCGATGCCTCCATTTGTAATCACCCCTACATTTCCAATAAAACAACCTAAATCCGTGCACATGCTAACTTTGCTTTGGTAGCTACTCGTATATTTTTTTGCAAATGTTAACTATACAATATATGATAATACATTATATTCCAAATTACCAATACTGTTTAAGTATAAAATAATAGCTTTTACTAATTGTTGTTTTATTGTTGTAGGTTTATTGAGAATAATTTGACTATACTTAAAAATAACATTCCCCCGCACAGCGGCAGGAGAATGTTATCATTTAAATCCTAAATCTTATTTAGCTTTATTGACCATGCGGTTAATAGCACTAAAGAGAGCCATTACCGAGGCAGTAATAATATCCGTATCCATGCCGGCACCCCATGTAATCTTGCCATCTGTGCCAGTCACGCCGATATAAGCCATGGCCCTGGAGGTCGAGCCGATTTCCAAAGCGTGCTCGCTGTATGTAAGGTCTGTATACTTGACATCGGTATTTTCCTGAATAGCATTGCTGATCGCATCCAGACGGCCATTGCCTTTTGCCTTGAATACGGTCGGCTTGCCATTGATTTCCAGCTCTACATAGCCGGAACGAGTACCGTCCACTTCTTTTTTCAGGCTGAAATCGACAAGATTGTACGGCGTGCTGATGTTGACATAATTATCCTGGAAAATCTGATAGATTTCATCGCCCAGCAGCTCCTTGTGCTTGTGGTCAGAAACGTCCTTGACACAATAGCCAAAGTCCTCGCGCATCTTCTTCGGCATGGAGATGCCATATTTCTGCTCCATGATATAGGCTACGCCGCCCTTGCCTGACTGGCTGTTGATGCGGATAACATCAGCCTCATACTCACGACCCACATCGTGCGGATCGATAGGCAGATATGGCACAGTCCAATGGTCAGGGTCCTGCTCCTCGCGCCACTTCATGCCCTTGGCAATGGCATCCTGATGCGAGCCAGAGAAAGCGGCAAAAACCAAAGCCCCCGCATATGGCTGACGCTCATGCACATGCATTCTGGTAACCTTCTCATAAAGCTCCACCAGCTCATGAATATTGGAGAAATCCAGCTTGGGATCTACGCCCAGTACATACATATTCATGGCAATGGTCACAATATCGGCATTGCCTGTACGCTCGCCGTTGCCAAAAAGCGTACCCTCGATGCGGTCAGCTCCAGCCAAAAGCCCCATTTCAGAATCAGCTACGCCGCAGCCCCTGTCATTGTGTGGATGCAGGGAAAGCTCCACGGCATCACGATATTTGAGGTTCTGGGAAATATAGGCTACCTGCATGGCATAGATATGAGGCATGGACATCTCAACCGTAACAGGAATATTGATAATCGCCTTGCGATCAGGAGTCGGCTTCCACACATCGAGGACTGCGTTGCAAACTTCCAGTGCATATTCAGGCTCAGTACCGGTAAAGCTCTCTGGCGAATACTCAAAGCGGTAATTAGCGCCAGCCTCATCCGTCAGCTTCTGCAACAGCTTGGCGCCATCAATGGCAATCTGCTTGATTTCTTCCTTGTTTTTGCGGAATACCTGCTGGCGCTGGGCAAAGGAAGTGGAGTTGTACACGTGGACAATGGCATTCTTGACGCCCTTCAAAGCTTCAAATGTCTTTTTTATAATATGTTCTCTCGCCTGAGTCAGAACCTGTACGGTGACATCATCAGGAATCAGATTCTCATCAACAAGGCGGCGCAGGAAGGTATATTCGGTCTCGGACGCAGCCGGAAAGCCTACCTCGATTTCCTTGAAGCCAATCTTGACCAGCATCTTGAAAAACTCTATTTTCTCATCCAAGCTCATCGGAATAACCAAAGCCTGATTGCCGTCACGCAGGTCTACAGAACACCAAGTCGGCGCCTTGTCAGGGAACTGCTTCTGTGCCCAGCTCATATCAATAGTCGGCGGCATAAAATAACCTGGCTGATACTTCTTTACATTATTCATCATCAATCTCTCCTTCTGCTGTATAAGAAATTATTTGCGGAGACGATGGCAACAAAAAAGCTCCGTCTCCTTTTACAGAGACGAAGCCTTAAACTCCGTGGTACCACTCATATTCACGCATCTGCGTGCACTCATTTACGGATACTGACATATCCTCCTGCTGTAACGGCCAGTTCCCGGCACCGCCTACACATCACATTCAGCGGGCTGCTCCGAGGCCAGTTCGCACTGCATCGCCTACTGTCTTGCACCAGCCGACAGCTCTCTGCAGGGTATTGCAACGCTACTACTCCCCATCCTCGCATTTGTGTATTCACTTGTGTATTTAAGAGTATAGCAAATCACGTGCCTGATTTCAAGCAAAAATTATTTTTTATTGAATACCAGCTTGCCGTCCTCCACGCTCATAGCCACAGTATCGCCCTCGCTGACATCGCCCTTGATAATGGACTTGCTCAGCTCGGTTTCTACCGTATGGCTCAAAAGGCGACGGAGCGGACGTGCGCCGAAGGCTGGGTCAAAGCCCTGCTCTGCCAAGAGGTTCAGCGCTGCATCGTCCCAAGTCAGGTGCATCTTGATCTGCTTTTCCAAACGCTCATTAAGCTGCCGCAGGAGCAATGCTGCAATATTCTTGACCTGCTCCTTTGCCAGTCCCTTGAAAACAACAATATCGTCGACACGATTCAAGAACTCTGGGCGGAAATAATCCTTCAAAATCTCCTTTACAGCCTTTTCGGCTTCTGCTGGAGCCTTATTCAAAATTTCGTGCGAGCCAAGGTTGGAGGTCATGATAATAACCGTATTCTTGAAGTTGACCACCCTGCCCTTGCCATCGGTCAGACGGCCGTCATCCAAAATCTGCAGCAGGACATTGAATACATCCCTGTGCGCTTTTTCAATCTCATCGAGCAGGATGACGCTGTACGGATGACGGCGTACTGCCTCGGTGAGCTGGCCGCCCTCATCATAGCCGACATATCCCGGAGGCGCGCCGATCAAGCGGGATACAGAGTGTTTCTCCATGTACTCGCTCATATCAATACGAATCATGCTGCGTTCATCATCAAAGAGAGCCTCTGCCAAAGTCTTAGCCAGCTCAGTCTTGCCGACACCGGTAGGGCCAAGAAAGATGAACGAGCCGATTGGACGCTCAGGCGCCTTGATGCCTGCCCTTGCGCGCAGGATAGCCTCGCTGACAACCTTGACCGCCTCATCCTGGCCAATGACACGCTCATGGAGCACATCCTCAAGATGCAGGAGCTTCTCTCTCTCGCCAGTCAGCATCTTGGTGACAGGAATACCAGTCCAGCGGCTGACAACCTTGGCAATATCTTCCTCGCCAACCTCCTCTTTCAAAAGCTGGCTGTCAGAACCCTTGGCGGCAATGGACTCCTCCTCAGCCTGCAATTTTTTCTGCAGCTCAGGCAGACGGCCGTATTTCAGCTCAGACAGCTTGTTCAGGTCGTAGTCTCTCTCGGCACTCTCCATCTGGCTACGGACATTGTCCATCTCCTTCTTGATGCCACGCACACGGAGAATAGCCTGCTTCTCAGAATCCCACTGAGCCTGCAGCTCTTTCTGCTGTTTTTGCAGACCTTCCTTTTCCTTGCGGATGCTCTCAAGCTTTTCCTGGCCTGCGGCATCAGTTTCCTTCTGCAACGCCTGCTCCTCGATTTCAAGCTGGAGAATCTTGCGGCGCACCTCGTCCAATGGAGCTGGCAGAGATTCAATCTCAGTCCTCAGCTTGGCAGCAGCCTCATCAACCAAGTCAATCGCCTTGTCTGGCAAGAAACGATCGGATATATAGCGGTCAGACAGCACCGCAGCAGCCACCAACGCCGCATCACGAATGCGGACGCCGTGGTGCACCTCGTAGCGTTCCTTAAGGCCACGCAGAATGGAAATCGTGTCCTCAACAGAAGGCTCGCCAACCATCACAGGCTGGAAACGACGCTCCAGGGCAGTATCCTTCTCAATGTACTTGCGGTACTCATTCAAGGTAGTAGCGCCAATGCATCTCAGCTCGCCGCGAGCCATCATCGGCTTCAGCAAGTTGCCTGCGTCCATAGCGCCATCAGTAGCGCCAGCACCTACGACAGTATGCACCTCATCAATAAACAGCAAAATCTGCCCATCGGATTTTACTACCTCATTCAAGACTGATTTCAATCTCTCCTCAAACTCGCCACGATACTTGGCACCAGCTACCAATGCACCCATATCCAGCGAGAACAGTGTCTTGTTCTTTAGGGATTCTGGCACATCGCCAGCTACGATTCTCCGCGCCAAGCCCTCTACAATAGCGGTTTTGCCTACGCCAGGCTCGCCAATCAGCACAGGGTTGTTCTTGGTACGGCGGGACAAAATCTCAATCGTCCTCCTGATTTCATCATCACGGCCGATAACAGGATCCAGCTTGCCCTGACGAGCTACCTGCGTCAGGTCACGACCATATTTTTCCAGTGCCTTGTAGCCATCCTCCGGATTGGCAGAGTTGACATTCTGCTTTCTGTTCTTCTTGATAGAACTCATAACGCCGCTCTTGGTCAGGCCAAAGGCACGGCAGATTTCCTTAGCTGCATCGCTGCCATCTTCTACAATGGCAAGCAAGAGATGCTCGGTGCTGATATAATCATCCTTCATGCTGTTGGCAAGCTGCTCGGATTTGCCAATCACCCGGCTCAGCTCCACGCTCATGGACAGCCTATCCTGTCCCTTGACGCTAGGAATCTTCCTAAGCTCCTGCTCGATTCTTTCTTTCAGCATACCCAAATCGGCATTCGCTTCCTGAAAGATAGTCTCCAGCAATCCCTCCGGCTCTTGAACCAAAGCCAGCAGCACATGCAGGCTTGTGATTTCCTGATGATAGTGCAAGGCTGCATTCTGCTGGGCAGCCTGCAAAGTATTCAAAACTCTCTGAGTATATTTTTCCTGTTCCATAATCTCTCCACCTTTCATCCCGAAGCAATCCTGCACACTGCAAACCACGCTCGCAGGAGCTTCATCATATGGATTTGTTCTTTTGACTTTTATTATAAACAAAAAAGACAAAAAGTCAAGACTTTTCTTTGACTTTTTGTCTTTTTATTTTCTCAAGGCAATTCTACGGTAAAGGTAGTCCCCTCGCCCAGCTTGCTCTCCACATAAATAAAGCCCTTATGCCCGTCAATAATATCCTTGGCAATAGCCAGCCCCAAGCCGCTGCCGCCCATCGCCCTAGAACGTGCCTTGTCCACACGGTAGAAGCGTTCAAAAATCTTCGTCCTGTCCTCATCACTGAGCCCTATGCCGTTATCCTCCACGCTAAAGCGAATTTTCTTATTCTTCAAGACCTTGGCAGAAACCTTGACACAGCCATTTTCCTGCGTATATTTTACCGCATTGTCCACAAGGATAAGTATAAGCTGCTTGATTTTCTGCTCATCGCCATGGCAGACAATCCCATCCGGCACATCCTCGTCTATCTCAATCAGCTTCTTATCCGCCACGGGCTGCATATTGCGCACAACCTGCTGCAAAGAAGCGCTAAGGTCAAAATCCTTCATATTCAGCTTTTCAGCCTCATTGTCATTTCTGGCAATCACCAAAAGGTCACTCACCAGATTGCTCATCTTCTTGACCTCGTCCTTGACATCGGCAATCACCTGCTTCAAGAATGGCGACTCTATCGATGGGTCATTGTACAATAAATCTGCCGAGGACATAATCACGCTCAAAGGCGTCCTCAGCTCGTGCGAAGCGTCTGCGGTAAACTGCTTCTGCTTCTCATACGCCTTCTCCATCGGGCGAATCACGCAGCCAGAGAGATAATACCCCAGCACGGCAGCCAAAATCAGCGCTATCAGGGATAAAATCATCAGAAAATACGCATATTTGCTGGCGCCGCGGTACAGGGCGCTGATGTCCTTGCCTAGATAGACAACGCCGATAATCCTGCCATTCAGCGTCACATAGGATGCCGTAATCATCAGCACCCTGTCATCGCTAAGCTCAAAGGTAGCCACATCATAAAAAGGAATCTGACCGTCATGAATCAAATCCAGCACATCATCCTCCAGCCGCTGCGGTGCCTTGGAAAAATGGCGCAGGTTGCCATGCACATCAAAGGCATAGAAAAACATTCTCTCCCTATAGCCCAAATCATCAGGCATATCATCCTTTTGCATCATCATAGCCTCGGCATCCGCTATATCCTTGACCACGCCGGACATCTCACGTGCCTGCTCTGAGCTTACCGCCCAGATCATGCCCCTGTACCCCATAAAAATCAGCATGGCAAAAATGCAAAACATCATGGATGTATACAGGATGGACAGCCGCCAGCGGCTGCGATAAAACATATTGGTCAGCTTGTATTTATTTAATTTCCAGTTTATAGCCAACACCTCGTATCGTATTAATCAGGAACTTGCCCTCCGCAGCCTCCAGCTTCTTTCTCAGCAGCTTGACATAGGAATCAATATTGTTGGAGCTGACCTCGGATTCCAGTCCCCAAATGCGATCCAAAATAATATCCCTTGGCACAACGATGCCTACATTCTGCACCAAAAGGTCAAAAATCTGAAACTCCCTCGGGGATAGCTGGATTACGCTGTCCTTGTGGCGCAAAACCTTTGAGGTTCTATCCAAGGTAAACTCGCCCAGCTCCATGGTATCAAGCTGTATTTTCTGACTGCTGCGGCGTGCCAATGCCCTCAGCCGTGCCATCAATTCATCAAATTCAAACGGCTTTACCAGATAATCATCTGCCCCGGCATCAAGGCCTGCGACCCTGTCCTCTACCGCATCCTTCGCCGTAAGGAGCATGATCGCCTTCTGATAGCCCTGCGTGCGCAGCTTCCTGCATACGTCTATGCCAGACATCTTCGGCATCATCCAGTCCAAAATAACGACATCGTATTCATCATAAGAGGCATAATCATATGCCTGCTCTCCGTCCTGCACCCATTCTGTAGCAATCTGATTCTGTTGCAGCATATATTGAACCAGCTTGCCCAGCTTCAAATCATCTTCAGCCAGCAAAACCCGCATAGCCATACCTCCTTTTGCTCTTGAAACATCAGACACCTCGTTATAACCCCTACATTGTTAAAATAAAATGCAACTGCATTTTAGTACAACGAGGTTTCAACGAGGATTTAAATATTTGCTCCACCCTGTACACGGCTCAATTTCCCCACCTATGGAAGATAGCGGTCATCGGATACCTCGTTATAACATTTTTTTATGAAAAAACACTAAAAAACAGCCTGAAAGCAACGCCTTCAAGCTGTTTTGCACATATCTATCAGTGATTTACGCTGTCACGCAGCACGACATCGTGAGAACCACCCTCTACGATACTGGTAGAAGAAACCAGCGTCAGGCGAGCCTTTTCCTGCAGCTCAGGAATCGTAAGCGCACCACAGTTGCACATGGTAGAACGAATCTTGCTCAGGGTAATACCCACGTTATCCTTCAAGCTGCCGGCATACGGCACGTAGGAATCAACGCCCTCCTCAAAGGACAGCTTCTTCGCGCCGCCCAGGTCATAGCGCTGCCAGTTGCGGGCACGGTTCGAGCCTTCGCCCCAATATTCCTTGTAATAAGTGCCATTAATCTTGACAACGTCCGTCGGGCTTTCATCGAAGCGTGAGAAATAACGGCCCAGCATCATGAAATCAGCACCCATAGCCAAAGCCAGTGTCATGTGATAGTCATGAACGATACCGCCATCAGAGCATACAGGAATATAAACACCCGTAGCCTCATAGTACTCATCACGAGCCGCACAAACATCAATCAAGGCAGTAGCCTGACCGCGTCCGATGCCCTTGGTCTCACGGGTAATGCAGATAGAGCCGCCGCCAATGCCTACCTTGATAAAGTCAGCGCCAGCCTTGGCAAGGAACATGAATCCCTCGCGGTCTACGACATTGCCTGCGCCAACCTTTACATCCTCGCCAAAATTCTCATGAATGTACTGCAGGGTCATTCTCTGCCACTCAGAGAAACCCTCGGAAGAGTCAATGCACAGCACATCAGCGCCAGCCTTCAGGAGAGCCGGCACACGCTCTGCATAGTCACGGGTATTGATACCAGCTCCGACTATGTAGCGCTTGTTGCTGTCAATCAGCTCAAGCTCGTGCTCCTTATTGTCAGTGTAATCCTTGCGGAACACCATGTAGCGCAGGCGCTGATTCTCGTCTACCAAAGGCAGCATGTTCAGCTTGTTCTCCCAAATGATGTCGTTCGCTTCGCTGAGATTGGTATCAGCACTGGCATAAACCAGCTTCTCGAAAGGAGTCATGAACTCCTTGGCAGGAGTGTCCATGCTCATGCGGGTTACGCGGTAGTCACGGCTGGTAACAATGCCCAGCAGCTTGCCAGTAGGAGTACCATCCTCGGTCACAGCCATGGTAGAATGACCGGTCTTTTCTTTCAGTGCCAAAATCTCTGCAATCGTCGTATCAGGAGTAATATTGGAATCACTGTCAACAAAGCCAGACTTGAAGTTCTTCACCCTGGCAACCATAGCAGCCTCTTCTTCAATACTCTGAGAACCATAAATAAAGGAAACGCCGCCCTCACGTGCCAATGCCACTGCCATGCGGTCATCAGATACGGACTGCATGATAGCGGAAGTCATCGGAATGTTCATGGAAATCTTTGGTTCCTCACCCTTTTTGAACTTTACCAATGGAGTCTTCAAGGACACGTTTGCCGGAATACACTTGTCAGAAGAATAACCAGGTACCAAAAGGTACTCGCCAAAGGTATGAGATGGTTCACTGAAATAGAATGCCAACTTAATCCCTACTTTCTGTAAAAATAAAAATTAATGCCCAAGGGGCCTTGTCAACCGAATCATATCTACAGATATTGGAAATATATTAGTACAAACAAATCAATTTGTCAAACGTTTTTCAACACGAGCTCAGACAATATTGCAATTAACCATTAAAATATTTTTAACATCTGTATCAACAAATCCGACACATCTTCATCTCCACGTTTTTCCTTAAAACGCTCGTTAAAGGCAATAAATCCTTTTTTGGAATAAAACTCATGCAGCTTGGGCTGATTATTGCACTCTATATACACTGTCTTTCCCCCAATAAGGTGCTCTACCGCTCTGACTCTTTCTAAAGCCATATCCAACAAATCACTTCCCACAATTTTTATAGGCAAATAATCTGCATAATTTCTCCCCAGCTGAGCGATCAAGGGCATGGAAATCATATAACGTTGCAGGTGTGCATCGTATTGAGAAAACTTCCTTATCCTCTTTTGCATTGTTTTGCTAAGTACAGAGCCTAAGACAGATACAAATTTATTGGCAATAGTATAATAACCTGCCAAATATGCTTCATCTCTCTTGTGAACAAAAACAAGGTAGGTTATTGCTATACGTTGTTTAGCAAATTCAACAGCTTTGTTGTGAGCAAAATCTTCTACATCACTATTTAATGGACATACAAAAGAGGAGAGGATTCTCATACATTCATCCTCTCCCAAAGTTTCAAGCATATCCAACAGATTAATTTGAACATACTCAGCCATGTTTCTTTACAACTCCTAAAAAATTTTTTATTTCATTTTTGTGCAAATCCTTGCTTAAAATCAAGCTATGCGAAATTCCGCTAGACAGCTTTTCTGCTCTCTCTAATGCACGGACAAAAACATCCGCCTTACCAGCATCATCAATAACAATATTGTGAAAAATACTTTGTGTTGCCATCTTTATCCCTCCACACACTTAACACTATACGATTATATTATAACACAGCAGCTGTTCCCTATCAATTATCTGCCACATCATCAAAATTTAACTCTACTTTGCAAAAACAAAAACCTCCATGACCGAAATCATGGAGGCTATGCACATTATTTTTATTCTACAGTTACGGATTTTGCCAAATTGCGTGGCTTGTCTACATCGCAGCCACGGGTGATAGCTGTATAGTATGCCAAAAGCTGCAGCGGCAGTACAGTCAGGAGCGGAATCAAGAGCTCATCGGTATTCGGTACATAGATAACATGATCTGTGTATTTCTTCAGCTCAGTATCGCCCTGAGCCGCAATACCGATAACCACGGCATCACGCGCCTTTACTTCCTTGATATTGCTGAGGGTCTTTTCATAGACGCTCTTCTGCGTAGCCAGGGCAATCACAGGCACGCCGCTGGTAATCAACGCCAAGGTGCCGTGCTTCAGCTCGCCGGCCGCATAAGCCTCGGCATGGACATAGGAAACCTCTTTCAGCTTCAAAGAGCCTTCCAAAGCCACATAGTAATCTAATGCTCTGCCAAGGAAGAATGCATCATTGGTGTAGCCGTATTGCTGGGCAAATGCCATAATAGGCTCTACATCCTCCAAGGTCTCGCTGATCTGGCTTGGAATATTCTTGAGCTGAGCTAGAAGCTGAGTCATGCGCTCAGTATCAACAGTCTCGCGCAGACCAGCCATATAGGCACCCAAAAGGAACATAACAATCAACTGGGTAGTATATGCCTTGGTAGAGGCTACGGCAATCTCAGGGCCAGCCCAAGTATAAACAACCTGATCCGCTTCACGGGCAATAGAAGAACCCACCACGTTGGTAACAGCCATGGTCTTAGAACCAAGACGCTTAGCTTCCTTGAGGGCTGCCAAGGTATCAATTGTTTCGCCTGACTGGCTGACCACGATTGTCAGAGTGCTGTCATCAATAATAGGCTTTCTGTAGCGGAACTCAGAAGCAATATCCACCTCTACTGGGATGCGGGCAAGGTTCTCAATATAGTATTTGCCTACCAAGCCTGCATGATAAGCAGTACCGCAAGCAACAATGAACACTCTGGAGAAAGAATTTACATATTCCTTTGTCCATTTCAGCTCATCAAGCACAACAGTGCTGTTATCCTGGCTGATACGCCCAGAGAGAGTATCACGTACTGCCTTTGGCTGCTCATGAATCTCCTTGAGCATGAAATGCTCGTAGCCGCCCTTCTCCGCAGCCTCGGCATTCCAATTAACCTCAAACACCTTCTTGGTAATAGGCTCGCCGCGGCGGTTGGTAATCCAAACAGAATCCTTCTTTACCACGGCAACCTCGCCATCATTGATGATGTAGGTACGGCGAGTGCGTGCAATAATAGCAGGAATATCGGAAGCGATAAAGTTCTCGCCTTCTCCCAAGCCAATAACCAAAGGATTATCCTGCTTGGTGCAAATCAAGGTATCAGGGTCATGACGGGACATGAACACTATGGAATATGAACCCTCAATCTGCTTCAACACCTTGCGGACAGCAGCCTCGAAATCGCCCTCATATGCCTCCTCCAAAAGATGAGGCAGCACCTCTGTATCTGTCTCAGATTTGAATACATGACCTTTTTCAATAAGCTGCTCCTTGAGCACCAGATAATTCTCAATGATGCCATTGTGAACTACGGCAAAATCACCAGTACAATCAGTATGCGGATGAGAATTTACATCAGACGGAGCACCATGCGTTGCCCAGCGGGTATGACCTATACCCATGCATCCCTCTGGAATATCGCCGTCAATCTTCTTCTCCAGCTCTGCCAGACGTCCTACGCTCTTCTCCACACGAATCTTGTCCGCCTCGCCATTGTAAACGGCAATACCAGCAGAGTCATAGCCCCTGTACTCGAGCTTGTTCAACCCCTCCAACAGGAACTTTGCCGCCTGCTTGTCACCTACATAACCAACAATACCACACATAATATACCTCCGCATCTGCCAGCCAAATACCTGCTGGCACAGGACGAAATGCCGCCTTTTCTATAAATACACCAATCTCACGGTCATTCGTCCGGAAGTCCTGCCTGCCCGCGCCATCTGCTTTGTACCACTGGTCGCCCAATGGCTTTGACATAGGCTTTCGATGGGGCACCACCGAGAGGCATCCGCTGAACACTCGACAACCTCTTTCCTCGTCAGCCTGACATTTTCAGGCTCATGCGCTAAATACCATGAATACTACCATACAGTGGAAGCTCATCATACTTTTTCCCTCCTGCTGCAAATTCCTCCCCAGGACTAGAGAAGAAAATATACAGGAAACAGCTTTCCAAAGCAATACCTATCAGAAAACTCCTAACCATTCTAATTTATAAACGAAGAATAGTCAATAGTATACTCTTCCAAAATTGTAATTATTTTTGTTTCGAAAAATAATTATTTTTAAAATAACAGTTGACAAGCCGTTTTTGCCGTGTTATTATATAGCCATAGTTTTGAAACAACAAAATATATTGTTATTTCAAAAGCGTTATTTTCTCAATTCTATTTTTTCTCAGAAGCAACGGAAATTATATCTCGTAAAACCTGTTGAACTAAAAGTCGTTTTCATTTATGATTAAGGAGGAAACTTATTATGAAAGCAAAAGCTGTAAGACTTCACGGTGCCAATGACCTGCGTTTGGATGAGTTCGAGCTCCCAGAGATTACCGATGACGAAATCCTGGTAAAGGTAGTATCTGACAGCATCTGCATGTCCACCTACAAATGCGCCATTCTCGGCACTGAGCACAAGCGCGTACACGAGGATGTAGCAGAGCATCCTGCTATCATGGGTCATGAGTTTGCCGGCGATATTGTCAAGGTAGGCAAGAATCATCAGGACAAATTCAAGGCTGGCATGAAATTTACTCTCCAGCCAGCGCTCAACTACAAGGGAACCATGTGGAGTCCTGGCTACTCCTACGAGTTCTTCGGCGGCGACACCACCTACTGCATTATTCCGGCAGAGGTTATGGAGCTTGGCTGCCTGTTAGAGTACAAGGGCAAGGCATACTACGAGGCTTCCCTCGCTGAGCCTATGTCCTGCAGCATCGGCGCTTTCAATGCTGCCTATCACACTCAGATGGGTGTCTACACGCATGAGATGGGCATCAAGAAGGACGGCAAGCTGGCTATCATGGCTGGCGCAGGCCCTATGGGACTCGGCGCTCTTACCTATGCCCTGCACCGCGATGTACGTCCTTCCATGATTGTCGTTACCGACATCAATCAGGACAGGCTCGATAGGGCAGCCCATCTCTTCCCGCCAGAGGAAGCAAAGCAGGATGGCATTGAGCTGCATTTTATCAACACTGCCAACATGCAGGACCCTGTGGCAGAGCTGAGAGAGCTTTCTGGCGGCACTGGCTATGACGATGTACTGTGCTACGCACCAGTATCTGCCGTAGTTACCCAGTCCAGCGACATCTTGGGCAGGGATGGCTGCCTGAACTTCTTTGCTGGCCCTACCGACAAGCTGTTCAGCGCTACCATGAATTTCTATGATGTGCATTACAACTCCACGCACGTAATGGGCACTACCGGCGGCAACACTGCCGACATGATTGAATCCCTGGAGCTGACTGCTGCCAAGAGAATCAATCCTGCCGTTATGGTAACACATATCGGCGGTCTGGATGCGGCAGCCGAAACCACCCTGAACCTGCCAAAGATTCCTGGCGGCAAGAAGCTGATTTACACTCATCTGGAAATGCCTCTGACTGCTCTTACTGATTTGCGTGCACAGGGAGAAGCTAAAAACGATCAGCGCTACATTGCACTGGCAGACATCGTTGAGGCCAACAAGGGACTGTGGTGCCCAGAGGCCGAAGAATATCTCCTGGCTAACTTTATCAAAGAATAATTTGTGTCAGAAAGCCTCCCATAGGCATTCTGACCCCTATGGGAGGCTTTATTTATGGATTCAATGGAAATACGAAGAAATGCTATTGTGTCTTTGATTAACGAAAAAGGCTCTGTTTCCTTCGGCGACTTGAAAGAAACATTCCATAACGTTTCAGAAATGACGCTCCGCACTGATTTGAAGGCCTTGGACAAGCAAGGCATGATCGTCCGTATTCACGGCGGGGCAAAATCCGTAGGTACTGTGCAGTCTGTTATCAGCAAGGACGACTTTTTAAACAAAAGAGCTATCCTGAATACGGCTGAAAAACAGCTAATTGCTCAAAAAGCCATCAGGCTTCTGCAGCCTGACGAAACAATCTTTTTGGATTCAGGCAGTACCACTACCATGATGGCTGCTTCCATACCTGACGAGCCTCGGCTGATTTATACCTCCGGACTTACCTGCGCTATCGAATTGGCAAGCCTGACCAAGCCGCGCATCTGTCTGCCGGGAGGGATTCTCAACCGCTATAGTCACAGCGTATGCGGCGTCTCTGCCATCAGGGAGCTAGAGCGTATTCATTTCAAACAAGCGTTTATCGGCGTAACCAGCTTTAGCTACGATACAGGCTTTAGCTGCAGTATCGACGAGGAAGCAAGGCTGAAGCAGCTCGCCATTGAGCATGCACAGGAAGTTATTCTCCTGATGGACTCCAGCAAGCTGCAAAGACACAGCACCTTTACCTTCGCACAGCTCAAGAATGTGGATATCATCGTATCTGACGGCAAGCTTCCCCATGATTTCATGGCGCACTGCCAAAAGCAGCACGTAAAGGTAATCTAAATATCATTTCTTTGTTCTTCCTATATCTATATGCTAAATTACATATTATATTTTAGGAGGAGCCACCATGAAAAATTCTATTCAAAAATTCGGCAAGTTCCTTTCTTCCATGGTAATGCCAAATATCGGTGCTCTGATTGCTTTCGGCTTTTTGGCTGCACTGTTTATCGATACTGGCTGGCTGCCAAACAAGCAGCTTAGCTCTTTGGTAGGCCCGATGCTTACCTATCTGATACCTGTACTGATTGCCTCTACGGGCGGTTATCTGGTAGCAGGCGAACGCGGCAGGGTAATAGGCGCTATCGCCGTAATCGGCGCTATTCTCAGTGATTTGAACATCACCATGCTGATGGGCGCCATGATTATGGGTCCTTTATCTGGCTTGGTTATCAAGGGCTTTGACAAGTTCATGGAAAATCGTATTCCTGCCGGCTTTGAAATGCTCGTAAACAATTTCTCTATCGGCATACTTGGCATGATTATGGCGATCTTCGGCTATATGGCGGTAGGCCCTGTCATGGGCGCTATCCTTGCTGTTCTCTCTGTAGGCGTTGATACGCTGGTACAGAACAACATGCTGCCGTTGATTGCCATCTTCATAGAGCCAGCCAAGGTATTGTTCCTGAACAATGCCATCAACCACGGTATCTTTACACCGCTTGCCACCGCTCAGGTACTCGAGCATGGCAAATCCATTCTCTATATGCTGGAAGCCAATCCTGGTCCTGGCTTTGGCGTACTCTTGGCATATATGTTCTTCTGCAAGGACAAGACCACCAAGGATTCCGCTCCTAGTGCCATGATTATTCATCTTTTCGGCGGTATTCACGAAATCTATTTCCCATATGTACTTATGAACCCAATGGTTATTATTGCTCCTATCGTGGGCAATATCGCTGCTATTTTTTGGTTCACCATGACTGGTGCAGGCCTTGCCGGCCCTGCCTCCCCTGGTTCCATTATCGCCTTCATGATGATGGCTCCCGGCTCTGATACCCTTATCGTACTCATAGGCGTATTGATTGCCGCTGGCGTGTCCTTTGCGATTGCCACCCCTATCATCAAGATGGCAGGCAGCAAATCCCTTGAGGAAGCTCAAAACGAGGTAGCTGCCCGCAAGGCTGAGTCCAAGGGACAGGCTCCTGCCTTCACTGGTTTGGAAAAGACCGATGTCAAGAAAATCATCTTCGCCTGTGATGCAGGCATGGGTTCTTCTGCTATGGGCGCAACCAAGTTCCGCAACCGTATCAAGGCTCAGCGTCCTGAGATTGTAGTAAAGAATACTTCTGTTGACAACATTCCTGCTGACTGCGATATTGCCGTAGTGCAGACCACCTTGGCTGAAAGAGCTAGAAAGTCGGCGCCACAGGCTCAGCTTATCACCATCGGCAACTTCCTAGCCGACCCAGCCCTTGACGCTCTCTATGTGCAGCTCACGACAGGCGACGCACCAGCCAGCGAGGCAGATGCGGCTATAGTCGAAGAAATCGAAGCCGAGAAGCCAGCAAATCATTCATCCGTTATCGTCCGCGAGGGCATCGTCCTCGGCGAGCGTCCTGAAACCAAGGAAGAGGCTATCACAAGGGCAGGCGAGCTGCTTGTAAAGCTCGGCTATGTGGATAAATCCTATATCCCTGCCATGCTCGAACGTGAAAAGCTGGTATCCACCTACATGGGTATGGGCGTTGCCATTCCTCATGGCACTAGCCAAGCGAAGGGCACTGTCAAGAAAAGCGGTATCGTATGTATTCAGTACCCGCAGGGTGTGTACTTCGGTTCTGAAAAGGCACATCTGGTCTTCGGCATCGCCGGAGTTGGCGACGAGCATTTGGAAATTCTCGCCAATATCTGCACCATGCTTGAAGATGAGAAGGTTTTAGAAGAACTGAAAACTACCAAAGATGTAGACTGGGTTCTTTCCCATCTATCATAAATTTTACTGTCGCCTTTCTTCCCATATAGGCGGCAAACAATCCCTAACTTGCCCTTTTGTCGGGCAACAAACAATCCCTATATACTCAAAAAGCCAGCCGGCTTCCCTCCGGCTGGCTTTTTGCTTGGTAACTATCGAACAAGCAGCAATATTCCTCTGATGTATTTTCTAACAGCCGCCATAAATACCAAATCCCTATTGGCACATCTTGTACAAAAATATGGCTATACTACTCTATAAATGCTATAATTATTACAAGGCAGGTGAAGTATATGACTCCAAACGATGTCGCTAGGCGCAAGATAATCCACGAGATTATTCAGCAGTTTTGCCTGATGGACGATACGTTTTTCAGCTATTTCATGGAGAACAATATCGAGGGCATGCAGTATATCCTGAGAATCATCATGGACAAAGACGATTTGGTCGTTAAAAATCTTGTTTCTCAGAAGGAAGTGATAAATATCTACGGGCGCAATGTCCGCTTTGATGTATTTGCCACTGACTCGCAGGGCAAGGAATACAATTTCGAGGTGCAGAACCGCAATGACGGCGCTATCCCCAAAAGGGCACGCTACAACAGCGGACTTTTGGACTACCGCTATCTGCAGCCAAACAGAAAATGGAAAGAGCTGCCCGAAACTTATGTGATTTTTATCACGGCACGCGATGTCCTAGGCAAAAAGAAGCCTATCTATCACATTGACAGATACATATCCGAAACCATGACTCTATTCAACGATGGCGCGCATATAATCTATGTCAATGGCGAGAATCAATCTGACACGCCGCTCGGGCATCTGATGCAGGACTTCAAGCAAAGCAACCCGGACAAGCTGCACTCAAAGCTACTAGGTAATAGAATGAAAATCATAAAATCCAACAGTGAGGAGGATGCCGATATGTGCAAACTAATGGAAGATTTCCTAAAAGAATATTCTGAACCAATGATAAAGGAAGCCGAAACCCGTGCCGAAGCACGTGGCAGAGCTATGGAAAAAATCCATACGCTTCGCAGTCTGATTATCAACGGCCTGGTTACCCTCAATGACTTGAAGGCATCCGGCCGCTACACAGATGAAGAAATCGCCGCCATTTCGCAATAACTTATCTACAGCCTCCTTAAAGGCCTATCATGCGTCAAACGAGATTGCTATCTAATCTATTCCCCAAAGCCACAGTTGAGCTGTGGCTTTTTTATTTATATCAGCAAAATTTGCTAGTCCCATGTGGCGATATGCACGTATAAATGCTATAATTATTACAAGGCAGGTGA
>SAMEA104315434__coassemble_139_pt1 | contig 57021 bp, 53 predicted proteins | sample SAMEA104315434__metabat2_high_PE_033 | metagenome-assembled genome bin SAMEA104315434 (sample SAMEA104315434) | gut metagenome | biome: Monkey gut; feature: monkey-associated habitat; material: faeces | place: China | collected 2013 | reverse complement strand
TCTATGACCTGATGTACATTCAGAAATGCAGCGTGGCAACAGACCTGAGCATCATAATCCAGACGGTCAGGGTGCTGTTCACCAAAAGCGCAACCGAGGGAACGGGAATTGAGAGTAAAGATGATGTAGATTTTAATATATATAATGTTTGAAGGCACAGGGGGATCTCGCTAGTGAATTTCTCAGTTTTGATGTCTGTATATAAAAAAGAAAATCCCGAGTGGTTTAAGACGGCTGTGGATAGTATATTTGACCAAACAATGATGCCTAGCGAGGTCGTTATTGTACAGGATGGAGAGCTTACAAATGAATTATATGAAGTGTGCGCCAAGCTGCAGATAATTTATCCACAGATAATATATCTGCCTTTAGAACAAAACTGTGGATTGGGAGTGGCTTTAAAATATGGCGTTGAAGCCTGCAGCCATGATTTGATTGCCCGTATGGATACGGATGACATTGCTAGAAACGATAGGTTTGAGCTGCAATTAGAGAAATTTACCAGAGAAACTGATTTGGATATTTGTGGTGGCAGCATAGCAGAATTTGAAAATGATCCAAGCAAATTAATTTCTGTTAGAAGTTTGCCTTGTACAAAAAATCAGATAATAGAATACTGCAAGACGAGAAATCCATTTAATCATATGACTGTGATGTTTAAAAAAGATGCGGTCTTATCTGCTGGAAATTATGAGACATTTCCGCTAATGGAGGATTACTATCTGTGGTATCGCATGATAAAAAATGGCGCTAATGTGTGTAATTTGAATGACATTTTGGTAGATGCAAGGATTGGCAATGGAATGTATGAGAGGCGTGGCGGCTGGAAGTATTTTTTGAATGAGAAGAAATTGTATGGACTTATGTTTGATGATGGCTTTATAAGCCGTGGGGAATATGTGCGAGTATTATTTATTAGATGTGTAGCAAGGTTATTGCCAAATGTAATTAGAGAGGGAATCTATAAAATATTTTTAAGAACAAAATAAGCATTTATATTTAATGACGAACAATATGAAAAAATTTTGCAAAAAAGTTGCTGTTTTCGATTTAGATGGCACAATTTATTTAGGAAATTCTCACATAGAATTTTTGTGTAGAGAATATAATACAAAAATTTTAAAAAGTCTTTTATATCGATTTGTTATGCATTTTTTTCCAAATATAAATAATCAAATAATTTGGTGGTTGTATGAAAGAAAAAGAGAACAAACACAAGGTTTTGTTTTGCCGTACAATGACAAGGTTATTGATTTATTAAAAAAGAAACAAAGCGATGGTTTTGATGTGGTAATAATCTCTAATGCACCGATTGAGTTAATAATAAATGCTGCGGAAGATTTAAGACTGAAGTTTATCAGAGCTGATGTGGGAAAAAAATCATTAGAATTACAGAAATATTATACTTATAATGAGCTATTTGTTTGTACAGATAACAAAACAGATATTGATTTGTTGCGTATAGCAGATGAGGCTGTTGTTATTGCAAAGAAAAGGGATTTGAACTTTTTTAAGAAGAGAATCGAGGGAAAATGTGATTATTGGGAGAGGTAAGAGATTATTCTTGTATTTGCCCTACATGTGGTCATTTTACACAAGGCATAAGACACCGTTAAATAAAGTATCATTTTTTATGGTGGATATTTTCCCATCGCTATTTTTCGCATATATATATAATTCAGATTTTATAGAGTATGTTTTAGCTTTTACATTCATGTATTGTTTATATGAGATAGGATACATAAGTAATGATGTTGTTAGTGTGATGAATGAATCAAAGCCAACATATAGAATTAACGAAAATGATTTACCGTATGTTAGAAAAAATCTATATGGAATAATACTGATTAGATTAATATTAGCAATGTTTATAGGCTATACAATTATTATTGGCTATAATGCAAATGTTTCTTATTTTTTATGCTTTGGATGTGCCTTATTGTTGGCATATTATTTACATAATCATTTCAGAGGAAGAATAAATATAGTGACAATGTTTGGAGTAGTTTTCTTAAAGTACTTTATTCCTATATCTATAGTTCTGCGTAGTACTAAAGATATAGAAAATTGTATGCTTATCATTATATTAGCCATAGTTTTACCGAGGGTTATAGAATATACAGCTAAAAAGAAATTTTTTCCAATTGTACATATAAGGAACATTCATAAAATGCGTTTGATGTATATGCTTTTTTTGTTTTTGTTACTGCTAGTTAGTGGATGTAACAATGAATATTTTATATTCATTTGTTTATTGCTGTTTTATAGATGCATATGTTATGTGTATGTATTTAGGAGTTGATGAAATGAAGAGAATATCAGTTGTATTGTGTACATTTAATGGCGAGCAATATATAATTGAGCAATTGAGAAGCATAGAAGAACAATCAGTGACACCGTTTGAGGTGATAATAGTAGATGATAATTCTGCAGATACAACAAAACGCAAAATACAGGAGTATATAGTACATTCAAAATTAAATATAAAGTTTATAGCAAATGAAAAAAGGAGAGGTGTAGTACAAAATTTTGAATATGCACTTTCATTAGCAAGAGGAGAATATATAGCTTTATCAGATCAAGACGATATTTGGTTGAAGAATAAACTTGAACTTTCATTAAGCAAGATAATGCAAATAGAAAAAGATAACATAAACACTCCTATTTTAGTTCATTCAGACATGATGGTTGTAAATGAGAATTTAGATATTCGATATGAATCTTTCATGAAATGCGAAGGTTTTGAAAATAAAGAAAATGAGCCTGCTAAGTATTTATGTGTACATAATTATATAACAGGCTGTACTATGATGTTTAATAGGAAAGCATTAGATTTGGTCTTGCCGTTTCCTAAAAATGCATTATTACATGATTGGTGGATAGCATTAGCTGTTTCTATATGTGGAAGAATAGGATTTATTAATAATAAGACAGTTATGTATAGACAACATAGTTCTAATGTAGTGGGTGCACATAAATATATTAGTTTACAAGGATTTTATAATGCTTGCAAATTTCAAAAAAGATTATCTAGAATAGAGGAGTTATTACTTCAACTACAAGATGCAATTAATTATAAAAATTCGTTGCTTGTAACAAAAGCACCTTGGCTATGTAAAGGATATATGGCTATGAAGAATGCAAATATACTTATGTTAAGTGCGATTGGAATCAAACAACAAGGTAAGATAAGAAATTTTCTATTTTATTTTATGCTGATTATCAGATATGTATACAAAAGAGTGTAAATGATAGCTTTGTAAGGATATAAAAATGCTTAGTAATTTTCCACAATATATACTGCTTACCTATATATTATTATTTCCTGTTATTATTTTTTTTGGTTTAGAACCAATTAAGTATGTTTTATTTATAAGTTTGTGTATGGTATCAAGTATATGCTTTTTGAAGAAAAGAAAGTTAGTTGTATGGAAGTGTTGGACTGTATTGATTATAGTATCATATTTGTTCATACCATTATTTTTAGGTATATTTAATGGTTTTGAAAAAGAAGTAGCTCAAGAGGGAATAGCGATATTTTCTTTCATAGCTTTTGTAGTGGTGGTATTTGTGTTGCATGATAATGGTTTTATAAATATAATAAAAATTCAGAATAGTATTTCGTTAATGTTTTATTTATATATTTTTTGTGAGATATTACTAATGTTGACATATTTTCAAATAGGTATACCAGATTTTATAACAGATATTATGCAAAAAACATATACAAGAATGAGACCTGAAACATCAGTAACAGGTGGTTTTGGAGGTTGGTTACCTAGATTTAATCTGCCAACGGATATATTTGTGAGTACATTATATTTATTATATGTCAAACGAAATAATGGCGGAAATATTTTTATATGGTTTGTTGTTTTGTTATTTACAATATTAACGTTTAGTCGTTTTAGAATGGCATCTTTTTTATGTATTTCACTGTTAGCGTTATCATATTCTAAATTTTTAGTGAACCTTACATTGAGTAAATTGATAAAAATATTTGTGACATTATTTATTATTTATATTATGGTTTTACATTTTTTTATAGATTTGGGAATAGATTTTGATACTATTTATTATGTTTTAGACATGAGAATTAATGGCAGTGATGCAGTTGGTTCAGATATGATTAGAGAGTTTCAGTTAGAAGTATTATTACAAAATATTTTAGAAAATCCACTGCTTGGTATAGGATTAGGAGGATATGATCCAATATGCTTACGTTCTTATGAGAATAAATGGATGTATGAACTTGGATATCTTATGCTAACAATGCAAATAGGAATAGTAGGATTGATTTTGTCTTATTTTAATTTTTTTGTTTATTTTGTACGTAAAACATATATAAATGCAAGTAAAGATATGTGGATAACAATTAGTGTAGCTTATGGAATGTGGTTTGTTGAAGCTGGGCTGCAAGGGGCGTTGGCTGTTGGCTCAAATTTAGGTCTTTTGGTTGTATGTATATATTTCCTTACAGCTAAAATTAAAAATGTATAAATGAATTGAATATTTGTATCAATCAGGGAGGCGTTATATATCATCAAATACAAGATATATAAGAAAAGTAATATAAGGAAAGAGAAAAGACAATAGTATGTTGCGAACTGAACCCATGGAAGTATTTTGTAATGAGAAGTTTTTAGTGTCTATCATAGTCCCCGTCTACAATGTAGCAAAATATTTGCCGAGATGCTTGGACTCGCTAATTAATCAAACCTATAAAAATATAGAGATTATTCTAGTTGATGATGGTTCTACGGATGGCAGTGGAGATATATGCGATGAATATGCTGCGTTAGACGATAGGGTAAATGTGTTTCATACTCCGAATGGCGGTGTGAGTCATGCTAGAAATGTTGCGCTGGATAATGCTGGTGGCGAGTATATAACGTTTGTAGACAGTGATGACTGGCTCGAAAAGGACTGGATTGCCGATGCCATTGCGGAAGTAATAAGGGCGGATGTTGATCTATATATAGGCGGCTATGTCAAGAGCTATGAAACTGGGTGTGATAAGGTTGTGCATAAATATATGCCTAAGACTATCCTGACCAATATAGAATGTCTAAAAGAGATGTATATGCAAAAGATAGAAGATACGGCTTTCGCATGGGAAGTGTGTGGGAAGCTGTTTCGTAGAAAGCTGTGGAATGGCGTGAGGTTTAGGGAAAATATTTCCGTGCAGGAGGATGGCATTGCCTTTTTTGAAATCTTGCAACAGACGGAAAAAGCAGTGTATGTGCCAGCCTATACGTATCATTATTTTGACAGACCAGGAAGTGCCGTGAACACAGTTAGTATGAAGCATATATATGATGGCTTTTGTGCAGATCAAATTTTATATCAATATGCTATGGATATAAATGATGATGAATTTAGGCAGGCTATGTATAGCAGGTATATATTATCACGCTTGGGAGTATTGCTGTATTTAAGCTGGAATGATGAGTATTGGCAATACCTATCTGTGGAAAAGCAAAAATTGCATGATGATTGGAAGGATATATTCTGTATAGTCTTGCGACGGCAGGGAATGAAAGGTGTTATGAAGATGTTGATTGCTTCTATGCCATATGGAGTATTGAGAAATTTGTCTAAAAGGTTTGCCCGAATAAAAGGGCTTAACACAAGCAATGTCCTCTCGGGGGGGGGCAAATCATAGATTTGTATTCTGCGAATGGAAGCATAGTGCTGCCATGGAAGAAATTATGGTGGCGGCATGAGTATTTGCATCATGTCCACCCTCTTGACAGGCGGGACGAAGCGCCATTATGCGGAAATGGCAGAAACATATAGCCATAGATGCCTTGTGGTGTTGGCTGAATATTTGCAGGACGTTATATATATGCAGTTTTTACTGCATGGCGATGTTGTGAAAACTAAGATAATGCTTGGCAAGTTCGCAGTCAGGGAGCTTGATGAGGAATTGCGAAAGCATGATGTGAAAATAATACATCTGCATCATTTTATATATATGTGCGAGGATTTGCGGTTGTTGCTGATGAGCCGCAAGTATACTTTAGCGGTCACTTTGCATGACTACTACACTGTTTGTCCTCGAATAAATATGACATTCCGAGGCGTGTACTGCCGGGAATCAGGAAGTGAGAAATGTAATGAGTGCATGGAAAAGCATGAGGATAACATAGAGCCGTTTCGGATGCAGGGGAACGCCGTGTCTGATATACATGCTTGGAGGAGGTATTTTGATGATTTCTTACAGATAGTAGATTATGTGTTTGTGCCCTCTGCTGACCAAAGGAGCAGATTGTTGAGATATTTTCCAACGCTTGCCAAGATACGCGTTGTGGAGAATCCGGAGATTGTCCTGCCACGGCAGGATGCCAAGAAAAAGCCTCTTCGGATAGGAATCTTGGGCGGCATATCTGCTGCAAAGGGGCGTGCCGTGCTGCTTCGGTGCGCAAGGCTTGCCGAGCAAAAGGGGCTGAATATAAGGTTTATCCTCTTTGGCACGCTGGAGCCGCCTGAACGAGGTGTTCCTGATAATTTGCTTGTCAAGGGCAGATACACGGAAGCAGGCGTTTATGAGCAGATACGTGGTGAGCAGATAGATTTTTTTTGGTTTACAGCCGTTTGGCCTGAGACATACAGCTATGTGCTGACCATTCCTATACGCATGGGAATACCCGTGATAGCAGCCGATATAGGAGCTATTGCCGAACGCATCAAGAGAGGCAGATGGGGCGGCGTTTATCCTCTGGAGTCTGAAGCAGATGAGATACTGGGGGCATTGCGGGACTTTGACTATGATCATTATCGCAGGATTGGCGATTTTACGGTGAGAAACGACCATTTTCTTTCATTTGAGGAAATGTATGGTGATATAGGCTTGCAGAGCAATGTTGATAGTACAGATGTGTTTGAGCAAAACAGACAAAATGACGAAGCGGTGATGATATGCGGCAGCCTGGATAAAATCGAGCCAAATGAACTAAGGTTTCTGTGGCATAAAAAGAGTGGATTTGTGTGGAAGTGCCGCCTGCTGTGGGCAGTCGATAAATTGAGGCTCTGGGAAAGATGCAAGGCAAAAATAACAGAACGCTTTAGAGGCTTGGATTATGCAAGGTAAAAAATAGCAGAGGAATCTAGGAGCGTGATATGCAGCCAGTGCCTTAGCATAGCTAAAAACAATTGGATTTTTATTATGGATGATTGCTTGCAGTTAAAAAGCAGGCGTGAAGCTGCTGGAAAAAATATAAATAAAAAAGCCGCGGGTGGGTGCGGCTTTTGGGTAATGATGTGTTAAATAGATTTTGCAATGGCTGCAAGTTCTTCTGGTGTGTAGCGTCCTGATGATTTCAAATCATTGAAGCTTATTAAGCCGTGGAGAATCATATCGCATATGGCTTCTATTTTGCCGCGTGCTCTGCCGTGAGCTTCGCCGATAGCTCTGCCTCTAGCTTCGCCACGTTCCTCGCCGGCTTCTAGCAGTGCTTTGCGTTCTTCCTGCTCGTTCCATTCATATCCAAACATATCAATTACCTCTCTTTCGTTGTTTTTCAAATATTCACTCATGATGTTGTTTTCTAGGCAATAGTTTATAGCAGCTTGGACAGCTTCGTCAATGCTGAAATTTTCCCGTCTGAATTGCTTGTACTTGTTGGAAAAAATACTGTAGTCATGCAGTGGCTCGCAAAGGCTCTTTAGCTTATTGCTTTTGTTGTCGGCTAGATTATACACATTGACTGTCAATTCCAATTGGTCAGACGGTGCAAGAAATGCATCGCTGAGTCTGAGTGTTTCGTGGTCAAAGGAGCTGTCCTCGCCATCATAGAATACATAAAACTCAGGCGCAGGCAGCCTGATTAAATTCCTGCCATAGATTTTCCTCTGCTGGGACTGTATTTGCAGGCGATAGATTTCATCGACATAGCTCAGGAATCTCAGCGGCATATTGGGATTGATGGTTGTCTGATGCTCGATGAGCACGACAATCATGTTGTCTAGGATAAAGGAAATATCATTCTTGAGATTGCTGTAGAAGCTGCCCTCTAGGGTGTTGATGTTCACCATGCTGGAGTCTTGATACTGCGTGCCCTTCAGGGCATTGGCAAGCTCCAGTAAATGAGGCTTCGTGCCGATGTAGCGACAGAAGACAGTGTCCCTGATTTTGCGATTTGTCATAGGATTCCACCTTTCATTAGTAAAAAATAAATGAAGTTGGGAAAATATGTTTTTATACGAAGATTATATCATAAACAGAATGCTTAATACAATATTTGAAATTGGGAGTTATGCAATGCTAAAAAATATTTTATCAAAATATAATATGGCATCGGAATATGTTAAGGCATCGCTTTGGTTTATGCTGTGTATGTTTCTGCAAAAAGGTATAAGCACGATAACGACACCGATTTTTACTCGCATTTTGAGTACCGATGAATATGGACAGTTTAGTGTGTTTAATTCATGGATGAGCATAGTGACAGTATTTGTTACATTGAGTATTTTTCATGGCGTATTTACAAGCGGACTTGTGCGTTTTGAAAATAACAGAGATTCATTTGCTTCTTCTATGCAAGGTCTTTTGCTGACAATGATGTTAGGATGGAGTCTTATATATTATCTTTTTCAAGATTTTTGGAACAGCATTTTATCTATGACAACAATGGATATGATAGCTATGTTTATGTTGATATGGACATCTTCGATTTTTAATCTGTGGGGAGCTAAGCAGAGAGTATTGCTCAATTATAAGAGATTGGTAGCAATAACTATAGTTGTGTCTTTTTGTACGCCAATTCTAGGCATCTTTATGGTGATTCATGCCGATGACAAAGTCATGGCTCGTATTGCAAGCATGGTTATTGTGAATATGTTGGCATATGTATGGCTATTTTTCGCTGATTTAAAAAGTGGCAGGAAGTTCTTTTCGGCACAATATTGGCACTATGCCATTATAATGGCAGTGCCGTTGATACCGCACTATCTTTCTGCTGTGATACTGGGAACTGCTGATCGTATCATGATAGCGGATATTATTAGTGAATCTGCCGCTGGAATTTACAGTCTTGGTTATGCTATTGCACAAATAATGACAATTTTTAACACATCACTTTTGCAAAGCATTGAGCCTTGGATTTACAAAAAAATCAAGGATGATGACATAGCGTCATTGGAAAATGTAGCATATTTTGCTTTTTTGCTAATAGCTTTGCTGAATATATTTTTTATAGCTTTTGCACCAGAAATCGTGGCTTTATTTGCTCCTGCCGCTTATTATGATGCAATATGGATTATCCCACCTGTGGCTATGAGTGTATATTTCACTTTTTTGTATGGATTCTTTGGCTGTTTTGAATTTTATTTTCGCAAGACCTATTTTATATCATTGGCAACTGTAATTGGTGCTGGCTTAAATATATTTTTGAATTATATATTCTTAGAACCAGTTGGGTATTATGCTGCTGGTTATACAACATTGCTTTGTTATATGATATTTGCGATAACGCACTATATGTTTATGAACAAGATATGTATGGATAATATGTCTGGACTGAGACCGTACAGAGATAGAAAGATTTTACAGATAAGCTTGCTTTTTATAATTGTTTGCTTGGTGCTTTTATGTACGTATAAGTATCTGATTTTGCGATATATAATTATTTTTCTTTTGACAATATTAATATATATAAAGAGATGTTATTTGCAAAAAGAAATTGGAAATTTGGCAAATATAAGAAAGAATAGAGTAGCGGGCTAGGAGTGTGGGTAATGAATAAGCTGTGGGAATATGTTGGCAAGTTTAAGAAGCATGGTCTAAAGGAATCATTAAGCATAATATGGGAAAGAAAAATAGATGAATTATTGCGTAGGATTATTTTAGTTTTTGTGAAAAATAATCCATTAAAAAATACGATAATAATAGCCAGTCATAATGATTTTGATACAAATGGCGGAGCCTTTTATGAGTATCTTATAGAGCATGAATATAATAAGCAATATAAAATTGTATGGTTATGTAGAAATCCTGAGTATATGCCCAAAAACTTGCCATATAATGTCGTATGTTACTCATGGGTTACGCCGAATTGGCGAAGGGATATGGACATATGCACAGCAAAATATTTTTTGGCAGATGATTGGATTCAAGAAAAAGTTAGGGCGGAACAGGTGTCTGTATATTGTACGCATGGTGCCGGTGGATTGAAAAAAGTAAAAGGTAAAATAATTATACCAAATTCTGTTGATTATATACTTATTCAGTCGGAGAAATATGCACCTATACAAGCTGAACAATATTCATTACCTTATCCCAGTTCTCGATTGGTTTATTTAGGTTATCCAGTACATGATGTTTTGCACAAAAAGGATAAAAGTGAGTTGGGGAAAATAACTCGTAATTCGTATAATAAAGTTTTGATATGGATGCCAACTTTTAGGAAGCACTTCAGCAAAACGCGAGTAGATGGCATAAAAAAACAACCCTTGGGAATACCTCTGTTAAATAATATGCAAGAATATACAAAAATAAATAAATTTTTATCGAAATTAGGGGCGTTGCTGATTATAAAAATTCATCCAATGCAGTATATAGGAGATTTAAAAATATTCGATATGTCAAATATAGTGGTATTAACAGCGTGTAGTGTAAAAGAGAAGAAAATAGATAATTATAGATTATTACGATGTACAGATGCATTAATAAGTGATTATTCTGGTGTAGCTTATGAGTATTTACAATTAGATAAGCCTATAGGATACGTTTTAGATGATGAAAAGGAGTATAAACTTGGCTTTGTAATAGAGGATATTGACATACTGATGGCAGGTAATAAAATTTATGATTACAATGATCTTTGTACATTCATTAAAGATGTATGTGATGAAAAAGACCATTATAAACAAGAACGACAGCAATTAAGAGATTATATCTACAAGTACAATGATGATAACTCATGTCAACGTTTGGCAGCTTTTTTAAAATTATGATAGGGGGAGCTTATGACAAAATTTATTTTTGATTTAGACGGGACGGTTACAAAAGACGAAACGTTACCATTAATTTCTAAGCATTTTAATGTAGAAGAAGAATTAATGAATTTAACAATGGATACAGTGCAGGGGCGTGTGCCTTTTGTTGAATCATTCATTAGACGTGTGTACATATTGGGAAAGTTGCCAGTAAATGATGTAAGTGAGTTATTAAGGTCGGTTGAGCTTTATGATGAGGTAGTAAATTTTATAAACTCTAATTCAGATAATTGTTGTATTGCAACAGGAAATTTAAGATGTTGGACCAAGGAATTAGAAAAAATTATAAGGTGTCCGTTTTATTGCTCTGAAGGACGGGTTAAAGATGATAATGTAGAAAAAATAGAATCTATACTAAAAAAAGAAAATATAGTTAAACGCTATAAGGCGGAAGGGTATAAGGTTGTATTTATTGGAGATGGGAACAATGATGTAGAAGCTATGCGATATGCGGATGTGTCAATTGCATCGGCATTAACCCATACACCTGCATCAGCAGTTTTATCGGTAGCAGATTATTGCGTGTATACGGAGGTAGCTTTATGCAGACAGCTAAATCAGTTGTTATAAGTTGTGCAGGAATTGGTTCTCGTTTAGGGATGGGAACAACAAAGGCATTAATTGATGTCATGGGGAGAAGTTTAATAAGCTGGCAATTGGAATTATTTAAGGACGTAGAAGATGTTCGTATAGTGGTAGGGTTTCAAGCACATCAGGTGGTAGAAGAAGTAATAAAATATAGACCAGATGCTATATTTGTATATAACCATAATTACTTTACGACAAAAACTGGAACTAGCTATTTTCTAGGTGGTAAAGATGCTAGAGAATACGTTATAGGTATAGATGGAGATTTATTGATACATCCAGATGATGTAAAAAAATTGCTGAAATATCAAGGTGAGTGGATAGCATATGCAGATAAAATGTCAGATGATGGAGTATATGTTAATGTCAATTCGGTTGGAGATGTATTATCCTTTTCAAGGGCGAATGGTGATTTTGAATGGACAGGTCCATGCTGCTTGTGTAAGAAAAATTTGAAGTACACATCTGAAAATGTATATAACCAGTTAGAAGCATATTTACCCATGCACGGAATAAAAGTACGTGCGTGTGATATAGATACGTATGATGACTATCAAAGGGCAGTAAAATTTATTGAAAGTTGGGGGATCAAATGAAGACTATCGGAATAATAGGAGGATTTGGTGGTTATGCAACTTTAGACTTTTTTAGGAGAATGTTGGAAAAATTTGCAGGAGATAATGAAAGAACTTATCCGCATATCATAATGGATAATAATTTTCAAATGCCAAGTAGAACTAAAGCAATTCTTTCTGGCGAGGGATATAAGGAAATAGTACAAGCAATATCTGATTCTGTTAGAAGAATGTTGTATTATAAGGTTGATTATATTGTATTGCCGTGCGGAAATGCACATAATTTTTTACCAGATGTATATAAGATATTACCACAGGCTAAAGAAAGAATTGTTAGTTTGCCAAAAATAGTAAGTTTATTTTTACAACAAAAAAACAAACGTAAAGTATTAATTTTAGCATCGGAAGGTAGTTTGATAAAACATCTATATAGTAATACTTTGGCAAAAAATGGTATTTCATGTGTAGAGCCAAATATGAAAGAGTTTGATAAATTACGATATTTTATTGAAATAGTTAAGAAAAACACAGATAATGATGGCTCAGAATTTGTAAATTATATATCTGCATATGGAATAAATGATGTTATACTTGGCTGTACTGAATTTCCAGTATTAATAAATCGTGTTATTGATAAAAAAAGCATACCATTTAACTTTTATGATCCACTAGAAATCTGTTTAGACTATCTCAAGAAACATGTATGATGTAATTTATGGTGCTTTAAAACATTCGTACTTAGCAAATTGATATTTATAAATCTGAACATAATGAAACTCCCCTTCGTTAGCAGATAACAAAGGGGAGTGTAAAGATTAGATTGTGTATTGCTATGAGCTATTGCGAAATGGCGGCGATTTCTTCATCTGTGTAGCGGCCGGATGCCTTCAAGTCGTTGAGGGTAACCAGGCCGTTGATAATCAGACTGCGAATGGCATTTATTTTGCCACGGAGCTCGCCGCGCGCCTCACCCCGTGCTTCGCCCCGTGCTTCGCCCCGTGCTTCGCCCCGTGCTTCGCCACGTGCTTCGCCGCGTGCTTCAGCACGTGCTTCAGCACGTGCTTCAGCACGGGCTACGGCTTCCTTTATCATTGGTTCAGAATATTCTTTTAGGAAATCTTCCATTAGTTTGCACATATCGGCATCCTCCTCACTGTTGGATTTTATGATTTTCATTCTATTACCTAGTAGCTTTGAGTGCAGCTTGTCCGGGTTGCTTTGCTTGAAGTCCTGCATCAGATGCCCGAGCGGCGTGTCAGATTGATTCTCGCCATTGACATAGATTATATGCGCGCCATCGTTGAATAGAGTCATGGTTTCGGATATGTATCTGTCAATGTGATAGATAGGCTTCTTTTTGCCTAGGACATCGCGTGCCGTGATAAAAATCACATAAGTTTCGGGCAGCTCTTTCCATTTTCTGTTTGGCTGCAGATAGCGGTAGTCCAAAAGTCCGCTGTTGTAGCGTGCCCTTTTGGGGATAGCGCCGTCATTGCGGTTCTGCACCTCGAAATTGTATTCCTTGCCCTGCGAGTCAGTGGCAAATACATCAAAGCGGACATTGCGCCCGTAGATATTTATCACTTCCTTCTGAGAAACAAGATTTTTAACGACCAAATCGTCTTTGTCCATGATGATTCTCAGGATATACTGCATGCCCTCGATATTGTTCTCCATGAAATAGCTGAAAAACGTATCGTCCATCAGGCAAAACTGCTGAATAATCTCGTGGATTCTCTTGCGCCTAGCGACATCGTTTGGAGTCATATATCTCACCTGCCTTGTAATAATTATAGCATTTATACGTGCATATCGCCACATGGGACTTGCAAATTTTGCGGGCATAAAGGATTAAAAATAGAAAATTATATTTTTATGAAGGTTATAGCAGAGGTGCAAGCTGGAGAACAAGAGAATGTTTCTAGTGCAGCTTGATTGCTATATATCATAGATGGTTTGACTATAGTGGAGGATTTTGGTTATGAACAGGTTTAGGGAGCTGCGGCTGCAAAATGGCTATACGCAAAAGCAGCTAAGGGATTTGTATAATGCCAAATATGGCAGGTCGTATTCTGCTGGGGCATTGTCGCTGATAGAAAGCGGCAAGCGGATGCCGGAGCTGAACGCACTATTGGATTTTGCTGATTTTTATGGGGTTAGCCTGGACTATCTCTTGGGGCGTGATTTAGATAGCAAAACCAATGTGCGTGTAACTAAGGAATATAAAAAGGGCAGGCGGTGGCATTTGTCTGAATACCTGCGTGAATTGGCGGCAGGGCTTGCCTTGCGGACTAATTCTGAGCGTGCTGCTGACAGCCAGCCTGATGTAGATAAGGATAAGAGCGGCTTGGAGTATAGGCAGAATATCAATATGCTGAAATGCCTGCTGCAGCAGTCGGTGATTTTGGCTGAGCGGGTGGAGAAAAATGGCAATTCTTGGTATAGATTTTGAGCTAATGAATTGAAAAGATGGGTGCTGCAATCCCACTGGCTTTAGACAATGGGTGGTTCACGTATGGTATATTATATGTTATACTATAAGCGTGGGCAGGAGTTTGTCTGCCGCAGAGAGCACGCAAAGCCTGTTTGTTTTGTAGTCAGGGCTGGTGGCCGTCCTCGTGTCGAGGGCGGTTTTTTGTGATAAAGAGAGGTTGAGATTGTGAGATTTGCAAACAGAATGAATCAGTTTGGCGAGGGCGTATTTTCCCGTTTGGCAGCGATGCGCAAGGAGAGAATGGCTCAGGGCAAAGAGGTATTTGATCTGAGCATTGGCGCACCAAATATTCCGCCTGCCAAGCGCATTATGGAGGTAATGGCTGAGGCTGTCATGAAGCCTGAGAACTATGTTTATGCCATCAATGATACCCAAAGGATGCTGGAGGCTGTTGCTAGGTGGTATCAGAGACGCTATCAGGTGGAGCTTGACCCGCAGACGGAGATTTGTTCTCTTTTAGGCTCTCAGGATGGGCTTTCGCATATTGCCCTGTCTATACTGGATCCTGGTGATGTCATGCTCGTGCCAGACCCATGCTATCCGATTTTTGCGGATGGGCCTCGCATTGCCGGGGCAGAGCTGTACTATATGCCGCTGAAAAAGGAAAATGACTATGTGATACAGCTTGGGGATATTCCGGAGGAAATCGCCAAGCGAGCCAAGTTTATGCTAATATCCTATCCCAACAATCCTACCGCTGCCATGGCGCCGGAGTCTTTTTATCATGACGTGGCTGCCTTTGCCAAAAAATATGATATTATCATGCTGCATGACAACGCCTATAGCGAGCTGGTATTCGACGGCAAAACCTGTGGCAGCTTTTTGAGTATTCCGGGAGCGAGGGATGTCGGCGTGGAGTTCAATTCCCTCTCCAAGACTTATGGGCTTGCCGGAGCGCGCATTGGCTATTGCGTAGGCAACAGCGAGGTAGTTGGCATGCTGAAAACTCTCAAGTCCAATATGGACTATGGCATGTTTTTGCCGATTCAGGCTGCGGCTGTGGAAGCTCTTGACGGCGACCAGTCCATTGTGGCAGAAACCCGCCATGCTTACGAGCAGCGCCGCAATGTCCTCTGTGACGGATTGATTGCCGCAGGCTGGCAGATGGACAAGCCGCAGGGGACGATGTTTGTTTGGGCAAAGATTCCGGCACGCTACAAGGATTCGGAGAGCTTCGTGAAGGATTTGTTCAACAGGACGGGCATTTTGGTAACGCCTGGCAGTGCTTTCGGTCCATCTGGCGAGGGCTATGTGCGCATGGCGCTGGTACAGTCTGAGGACACCATGAAAAAGATTGCCCTGCGAGCTGCCCAAAGCGGCATCTTCGGCTAACATAATAAGTAAAAGAAAAGCTCCGACGTGCATTTCGGTTGGAATTGCATAGCGGAGCTTTTTGTTTTGGCGTGAAAATATCCAAGTAAAAAGCCTGTCATGCAGTGTAGGGGCACTGCACAACAGGCTTTTTGTTTTTTGCCAGAAACCATAACTGCCAAGTGAGAGGGATTTTCTAGCAAGGGAAGGGTATATTATATAAATAAGGGAATAAACGATAAATATGCGCCTGATTAGAACGTGAAGTTCAAAGCGGAGAAGAAGGCAGAATGATTGCCCTTGTTGTTGACTAAATCCTGATTGATTGCCTTGCCGAAGAAGAAGTCATTGGTCAGGAGGATGCTAGGGGAGAAGCGATACCACAGACCTGCCTCGACACCCTTGGCGCCAGCCTTCTCAGAGCCATGTACTAAGCTGGACATAATAAGGGCATCAGCGCCAAGATGACGATAGCCGATATATCCGCCATATTTGTTGCCGCCCCATGCAGAACCATTATAGGTGAACTTGATGTCGCCAGCCTTGTTCTGATAGCCGCGGCTGCCCTGAGAGTAGAAGCCGGTGATAGCCCATTTGTTGCTGAGCTGATAGCTGCCATCGACAACGCCGATGTTCAGATGCTCATTGTCATAAGCGACAGTCTTGTAGTTGTAATAGCCAACGCCGCCGGAGAGCTTGTCATTAAACTTATGCTCTACAGATACGCCGTAGGCAGTAGGGCGGTCATTGTTGTAGTACTCATTACCTTCAGAATCACGTATTTTGTAGCTGTCGCCACCGGCTGCTGCACCGTTGCCGCCATTGCGCTGGAAGCCCTGATTGCCTGCGATAGCCATATCCCAAGTCTTTTCACGAATCTTACCGCCGTAAGCCTTGACGGTGGTCTTGTCATCTACCTTGTAATCTGCCTCAGCACCGTACACGCGAGCATTGCTGACATAGCCGCTCTGCAGGCTTGGTGCGAAATGACCAAACTTTACATCCAAATTCTTGGCAACAGGGCCTGCGGCATAAAGCTCCCAGATAGAGCCTGCTACATTAACAGAATCTCCGCCTACATAATCATCACTGGAACTCTTCTCAGAATTAAAGCCGTCACTGCTGCCATACTTCCAGTCAAGACCTGCATGGGCGCGCCAGCCATTGGTCATCTGCCCGTCGAGATTCAGCCACAGTGCCTTCTCCCAATAGGTGTTGCCGCCATCAATGCCCTTCATGGCTTTCTGTGCAAAGCCGCCGCTTACCTTTACATTATCAGATTTTTCTTCCAGCTTGCTCACACGGATGCCGATAGAGTCCAAATCTTCGGAGAACTCGGCAGTCAGCTTGTCAATCATAGCTTTCTGCTCGTTGGTAGCCTGCTTTTCGTGGGAGCGGGCGCTGGCAATGAGCTGTGCCATCTCGTAGCGGGTAACAGCACGGTCGCCTTTGAAAGTGCCATCGCCGTAGCCGGTAACAATGCCTTCCTGATTGAGCTGGGTGATAGCCTTTACTGCCCAGTGGTCGGCTGGTACGTCAGAGTACAGTATCTCGGCAGACTGTGCAGCATAAGCGGAAGTAGCGCCGATCATCAGTGCGGACAGCACGCCCAGCATAAGCTTCTTGTTCGTTTTCATGAAAATAACCCCTTTTCTCTCATCTCATAGATTCTGCTTCGCCTGATAATTACTCCGAAATACACTGTAAATGATAATGTTATCCTCGTTGCCATTCCATTTGTCTTTGCATTTCAGAATGTTTTCAGAATTTAGCTTGATGTGATTATACGATAAAAGCAATGCTTTTGTCAATAAAAAATATAATAAAATATTCTAAAAGAGATGTGTACATAAAATAAAGGTTATATCTTTTGTTGACATAAAATGTTTTTTACAATATAATGGACACATACTATGGGGGAAATAAGTTCTATTGTCAGGCTGTAGAAATAAAAAATGCAGATACAAGGGGCTGTGTTTTTTTATGCAGACTGAATAAATACGGCGAGGACAATGGCGCAAAGTACCTATGGATATTAATTGGTAAAGGATGATGGAGATGGGTATGAGTAAGAAAAGAAATAAATGGCTCAGGAGAGTGATTCCGCTGACTTTGGCGGCGAATATGCTTTGGGGCGTGTCATTTATGACGCCGACAGGTATTTTCCATGAGCTGCCTATGGGCGTGAGCATCGCAGAGGCGGCTGCCGCGCCTGCGGTATGGAATCTGGCAAACAATATGGATGGCTGGAAGTTTGGCGGCGTGTACAGCTATGCCAAAGAGCCAAAGCTATCGGCAGATTCCTTGTTCAATGGCTCTATTCGCATGGAACTTGATTTTACGGGCAATGCCTCAGATGGCTGGAGCGAGGTCAAGATAGAGTATGGCGCAGTTCCCTTGGATATAAGCGGCTATAATGTCTTATCCTATAATCTGTATTTCAAGCCTGAGAATATGACGCAGGGCAGCTTCAAGGCAAAGCTGTACGGCAAGTCCGTGGACGATCAGGAAGTAATCAATGTCTGCCCTGACTTGGATATTTCCAAGGCTGTGGATGCGGGCAACGGCTACAAATATCTGCCAGTCAGGATAGCCTTCAAAGCGGTCGATACCAGCCTGGGCTATTTCTGCCTCAGCATTGTCGGCAGCAATACTGACTACAAAGGGGATATGTATGTGGGGCAGCTCAAGCTGTCAGGCGAAAAGATGTCCGATGGCTATGTCGATGTCAAGACCAAGGTTAAGAAGCAGTCCAAGGTAGTGCTTGACAAGCTACAGCTTCCGGCTCAGGCGAGCCTTGCAGATCCATTGGCAACTCCAGCGACTGCCGGGCTGTTTTCTTATCTGAATGGAATAGCGGACAGCGATATGGTGCTTTACGGACATCAGAACGAGTTGCATAAAAAGGTTGGCGTAAAGCTGTCGGGAAAATCCGACACTGAGGATATGACGGGCAATCAGGCGGCTGTGATGGGCTTTGATGCCTTGGCGCTTACGGGCAACGAGCTTTCGCTGACAGAGGCAGAAAAGGCAAGAGGATTGAGCCTGTCTGAGAAGCTTGCCAATATTTATATTGATGCCGCCCGTCAGGGAGCGGTGCTCACCATGTCCTGCCATATGCCGAATTTTGCCATGGTTCAACAGAGAGCCAAGATAGACGGCAAGTATGACTTTAGCGGCTATTCGCCGAATAATCTTGAGGGCGATGTCGTGGCTAGAATCCTGCCGGGGGGAGATTTGCACGAGGTATACAATGCTTATCTCGATATGGTAGCGGATTTTGATGCGAGATTGCAGGCGGCTGATGTACCGCTGGTTTTCCGTCCGTTCCATGAGAATAACGGCTCGTGGTTTTGGTGGGGCGCTTCTAGCTGCACGCCGAGCCAATACAAGAATATTTTCCGCTATACGGTAGAGTATCTGAGAGATGTCAAGGGTCTGCACAATATCCTCTATGCATATTCTCCGGGCGGCCCGCTGGCAGATGAGTCAGATTATTTGTCCCGTTATCCTGGCGATGCCTTCATCGATATAGTCGGCTTTGATATGTATCATCGCAACCCTGCTGCCGAGGATGCATGGATGGATGGCTTTGCTCAGACCATGAACGTAGTGGCAGATTTTGCCAAGAAGCACAACAAGGTGGCTGCCGTAACCGAGTGCGGTATGCTCTATGGCAACAGCGCACTGGTAGTCACGGGCAATACCCGACTTGACTGGTTCGATGAGGCGCTGGCAAAAATTGCGCCATCCCACATGGCATATTTCTTGACCTGGTCCAACTTTGATGAGGGCAATTTCGACCAGCCGTACATGGCTTCGGATAAGAGAGGACAGGAGCTGGTAAATGGCTTTATCGATTTCTATAATCAGCCGGCATCTGTATTTATGAAGGAATCTGCTGATTATAAGGCTATCAAGGCAAAGGTCGCTCCAGCTAGTGAATCCTACGGCTATATCCTTGCGCCTGGTTCGTATACCCGTATTTTGGACGGCGTGGAGCTGTCTGCCAAGCTGGGCGGCAGTCAGTCAGCAGCCAGCTTCCGTCTGACGGACAAGGCTGGTAATGTCCTTTGGGAACAGTCGGCGGCAACGGCGGGCGGTCAGGCAGCGGCAAGTCTTGATACTCAGCAGGTGAAAGCGCTGGGCGCAAAGGTTGCCAATTTGGAGCTGGTGGTAGCTGACAAAACGGCAGACAGCGTGCCTGTGCTTCTGAATATGCCTGCGCCTGCGGCTGACCCTCTGTTGGTAGACGATTTTGACAGTTATTACGGCGATAACGGACTTTTGGGCGGCAGCTACAATGCCAATACAGGCTCAGGCTGTACGGCGGCTGCGCAGCTTTCTCAGACTAAGAACGGCGGCGAGGCTGGACTGGCGTTCAATTATAGCATTAACAAAGGCGGCTATGCCGGTATCGTCAAGAGCCTGAAAAACGCTGATTGGACAGGGTGCACGGCACTGCAGCTTTGGGTGAAGGCTGATGGCATGGGGCAGAAGCTCATTATCCAGCTCAACAGCAATGGCGAGGATTTCGAGGTGGATTTGAGCAAGCTGGCTGCAGGTACAGAGCCTCAGCTCGTTACGCTGCCATTTGCCGACTTCAAGGGCAAGAACGGAGGCGTTTTTGATCCGGCACATGTCAAGCATTTTGCCATTTATTGCAATACCATTGGCGATAAAACCGTAAATTCGACCATGTATTTTGACAGCGTGAGAGCCGTCAAATAAAACAAATCTTTAGCATATACGGGAAGATCCTGTCAGCTTTGGCACGCCATTCGTGGGCGATGAACAGCGCCTCGATGACTGCGAGTGGAACATGGGCAAGACCTATGTGGACAAAATGGTGGAGCTGACCACGCCGGCAGTGAAAGAGGGCGCTATTATCTCGCTGTCCATGCATATGCCGAATTTTGACATGGTGGAGCGCCGTGCCGAGGTGACTGGCTCTACGCCTGAGAATCGTGACCATTATATCAACTACAGCACGCATATTTCCGAGGGCAATGTCGTGCACAGAGTTCTGCCGGGCGGTGACTTGAACAAGAGTTTGAATGGCTATTTGGACAGAGTGGCGGATTATGCCTTGAGGATGGAGAAAGAGGGTGCGCCGATTCTCTTCCGTCCGCTGCACGAGCACAATGGCTACTGGTTTTGGTGGGGCAAGGATCATTCCAGTGCCAAGGACTTCCAAAAACTGTGGGAATACACGGTAACCTATCTCAGAGATACCAAGGGCGTGCACAATATGCTGTATGTATATTCGCCAAATGGACATTTCAACAATACCGACGAGTATCTTGACCGTTATCCAGGCGATAAATGGGTGGACATCATGGGCGTAGATACCTATGATGATGATCAGACTGGCGAATGGTACAAGCTCTTGGACGAGGATCTTAAGGTAATGAATCAGGTTGCTGACAAGAATGGCAAGCTGACTGCTATCAGCGAGGCTGGTGTGCGCCGTGGCGGCAGCCTGTGCGTGACCGGCAATGTCGACAAGGATTGGTTCGGCAAGGTTGCCAAAATTGCCGTGGATAACAAGGCAGCGTATTTTATGACCTGGTCCAACTTTGAAAAGCTCGAGCACAATTTCTTTGCGCCTTACATGGTCAGCAAGACTAGGGGACAGGAAATGATTAACAATTTTGTAGACTTCTATAATATGCCGGAAACCATATTTGCAGATGGCGTAAACTGGCAGGCGTTGAAAAACAATAAGTAATATGCTTGCTGTAAGCCCCCATCCATACATATTCATCATATGCATGTGACAAACAAATAATAAATATAATATTTTAAATAAAAAGATATAACTTTTTATTGACATAAATCTATCTTTTGTGTATAATCATAACTGTCAAAGGGATATGAGCCAGGGGTGAGGAAAGAGATTTCCTGGTGGCTGGCTCGCTCCCGTACATGCAATAATTATTTAGGGGTAATATACGAAAGAGAGGATTTATCATGAACATTTACTTAGTATGCAACGCAGGTATGTCGACTTCCATCGTAGTTCGCAAGATGCAGGAGGCTGCTAAGAAGCAGGGCTTGGAAGATATCAATGTAGAAGCTTTCTCCGTAGAGATTCTTGATGAGAAGGCTGCTGATGCAGACGTGGTTCTGCTTGGCCCACAGATTCGCCATATGCTGAGCGATGTAAAGAAGGTAGTTGGCGGCAAGTGCCCTGTTGATGTAGTGGACATGAGGGATTATGGCACGCTGCGCGGCGACAAGATCCTCGCCAAGGCTCTGAAGATGGCTGGCAAATAATATAAGAGAAAAATACAGTTAAGATGTATTTAAGGGGTGGAAAAATTAATGGGTTCTTCTGTAATCGAAAAATTTGAGGCAGTTATGATGCCTATAGCAGGTAAGATTTCCAGTAATAAGTACCTGCTGGCGATGCGAGATTCTTTCTCCATGCTGTTGCCGTTTATCATTGTTGGTTCGTTCTTCGGTATTATGGAATGGGTTGTCTTGGACCCATGGGGCACTCTCCTAGGTGAGAACGGTATGAACCTAGGTGCTTCCATTACCGGCTTGACTGGAGATGAATACAAGGCATCGGGCTTTGTCGCAACCTTGCAGATGCTGCAGGGACTTTGCAACAATGTCGTAACCGTAGGCTTCGGCGTATTCTCCTTCCTGCTGGTTATGGCGTTCTCCTATCGTCTCGGCGGCATTTGGGGCGGCGATAAGTTTTCGACAGCCCTTACCGCAGTAGGCTCTTTCATCATCATGACTCCTCAGCAGGTTGTTACCAAGGCTGGTGAGAAGCTGGGCGGTTTCGATATGAACTACTTCGGCAACAAGGGTGTCTTGACTGCGATTATCATTGCTACCTTGGCTTCTTGGCTCTTTGTCAAGCTCTCCACCAATGAGAAGATGAAGATTAAGATGCCTGAGACCGTGCCTCCGGCTGTTGCCAAGTCCTTCGAGGTGTTGATTCCGGTATTCTTCACTTTGGGTTTCTTCACCGTATTCTCCACTGTTTTGGCAAGCTACCAGTTCATGGGCGCTGCCTGCCTGAACGATTTGATTTACAGCTTGATTCAGGCACCTCTGATGGGCTTCTCTCAGGGATTGGGATTCTCCATTCTCTATCAGGCAATCGTATGGTTCTTTTGGTGGTTCGGTATTCACGGCCACAATGTAACGGCTGCTATTCAGAACATGGTGTATATGCCGGCACAGCTTGCCAATCAGGCAGGCGATGCCAGCTACGTCTTCAGCAACGGCTTCTTCGAGGCTGGTCTGATGCACATCATGGGCTTGGTTATCGCGATTCTGATTTTCTCCAAGAAAGAGAGCTGGCGTGCAGTTGCCAAGCTGGGTGCGCCTGCCATGTTCTTCAACATTCAGGAGCCAATCGCCTTTGGCCTGCCAATCGTGCTGAATCCTTTGCTGCTGGTGCCTTATGTGCTGGTACCAATCGTTAATACCATTATCGGTTACGTAGCCATTGGTGTTTTGGGAATCGTGCCTATCTTTAAATATGTTGTTCCTTGGACCATGCCACTCTTCTTCGGCGGCGCTATTGGTACGGGTTCTGTAATGGGTGGCTTGCTGCAGGTCGTATGGCTGCTGGTGGATATCGTTATCTACGCGCCGTTTGTCATCGCTGGCAACAAGGTCAAGGATGAATATGATGACGAGGAGGCTTCTGTCTGATGGATGAAAAAGTCGTAGAACAGTCCATGGAGATTATTACTTATTCTGGCAATGGCCGTGCTCAGGTTATCAATGCCCTGAGACAGCTTTTCAAGGACGGCGATGTTGCCAAGGCTCGTGAGGAGATTGCCGCTGGCGGCAAGGAAATCGGCGAGGCACATCATATGCAGACGGATTTGATTTCGGCTGAGTGCGATGGTCAGGAGGTCGAGAAATCCGTGCTCTTGATTCATGCACAGGATCATTTCATGACTGCTTTGGCTGTTCGTGATATTGCCAATCTCATGGTGGATATGTACGAGGCACTGAAAAAGTAAGTAATATGCCAACTGTATATTGGTAATCGGTATAAGCTCCTGCTTGTTTTGGATAGCATGTGTCCATTATACCCCCTGCATTGTGAGAAAATGCTTTTACATTTTCTCGCAATGGGGTTTCAACGAGGGTAGAGATATTTGCTCAACCCTGTAGATGACTCAATCTTCTATGTATAGAGGATAGGGGATATCGGACACCTAGTTGATAGGCAGGAGCTTTTATATACAAGGCGGCAAGCGGCTAGAGAGCGAGTACGCAGTAGATAGAATAAAAAGAGGTACATATATGAAATACGAATTTCCTAAGGATTTTTGGTGGGGAGCGGCTACTTCTGGCCCTCAGAGCGAAGGCAGATTCAACAAGGCACATCAGAATGTCTTTGATTATTGGTATGATAAAGACCCGGCAGCCTTCTTTGACAGCGTAGGCCCGAATGTGGCTTCCAATTTTTATAACAGCCACGCTGAGGATATCGAGTTGATGAAAAAGGTAGGACTTAATTCCGTTCGCACTTCGATTCAGTGGAGTCGCCTGATTAAGGATTTTGAGACTGGCGAGACTGATGAGGATGCGGTACGTTTCTACAATCAGGTGATTGACGAGTTTTTGGCGGCTGGCATCCGCCCTGTCATGAATTTGGTGCATTTTGACCTGCCTGTAGAGCTTTTGCAGCAGTATGGCGGCTGGGAATCCCGCAAGGTAGTGGATTTGTACGTGGTATTTGCCAAGAAATGCTTTGAGCTTTTTGGCCACAAGGTAAAGGATTGGATGACCTTTAATGAGCCTATGGTTATCCCAGAGGGCGGCTATATGTACAAGTTCCATTATCCATTGAAAGTTGATGGCAAGGCTGCTGTGCAGATTGTATATCATCTGAATTTGGCATCTGCCAAGGCTGTCAAGGCTTATCATGAGTATTGCAAGGCAGAGGGCATCGAGGATGGTCGCATCGGCATCGTTATCAACCTAACTCCTGCATATCCACGCACTGACAGCCCTGAGGACAAGGCAGCGGCAAGGTTTGCCGAGCTGTTCAAGAACAATGCCTTCCTTGACCCAGCGGTAAAGGGCTATTTTCCTCAGGAACTGGTTGATATGCTGACGGAGGACGGCGTTATTTGGCAGACCGAACCGGGTGACGAGGAGATTATCCGTGAGAATACGGTTGATTACTTAGGCGTAAACTATTATCATCCGTTCAGGGCCAAGGCGAGGGAGACCGCCTTCGATGATAGCCAGGGCTGGCTGCCTGAGAAGCATTTTGAGGAATATAGCTGGCCAGAGGCTCGGATTAATGCACATAGGGGCTGGGAGATTTATCCGAAGGCTATCTATGACATCGCTATCAATGTCCGTGACAACTATGGCAATATTCCTTGGTTTATTTCCGAGAATGGCATGGGCGTAGAGGGCGAGTCAAAGTTCCGCAATGCAGAGGGGTTCATCGAGGACGATTACCGCATCGACTTCATCAAGGAACATCTCCAGTGGCTGCACAAGGCGATTCAGGAGAACAGCAACTGCTTTGGCTATCACCTGTGGACGCCTATCGACTGCTGGTCTTGGATGAATGCGTACAAGAATCGCTATGGCTTGATTGCCGTTGATGATTTGGCTACGCAGAAGAAAGTCATCAAGAAGTCCGGCTATTGGTTCAAGGAATTGAGCGAAAACAATGGCTTTGCGGCGGATGATTAATTTCTAAAAACTTAATCTGTACCTGCTTTTAAAGGATATATTATTTTTTAAAATAATATATCCTTTTTTATTAAAAGCAATACAAATGACTTGAATTTTCAATACATATGATATACAATAAGGGCACTGACAGGGAGTATCATTTGCCCTTATGGCAGAGCAACTGCCTGGCTTGCAGTCATCTATGGCGTTAGCAGCAGAGCGCTATGCTTCATGTCAATGGAATAAGGTGTATGGCAGAAATTGATTCAATAGAGGGATAAAGATGAACAAATACGAAGAAATCGCTAGAGATATTTACAACGACATCGCCAGCGGCAAGTATGAGCCTGGCAGTCAGCTGGCATTGGAAAAAGAGATGTGCGTACAGTACGGTGTTAGCAGAATCACTGTCAAGAGGGCAGTTGATGAGCTGGTCAAGCAGGGCTTGGTTGTCAAGCGGCGCGGCTCTGGTACTTTCGTCAAGGGAGTGCAGGAAGAAGATGTGGAAAATGTCGGCATGTGCGGACAGTTTCAGGGGTTCTCCAAGAACCATGCAGGCCATGAGCTGCATACCGAGGTCAAGCGGTTTGAAATAATCCATCCGACTGAGGATATGGCAGAAAAATTGAAAATCAGTGTTGACGATTTCGTTTATGACATTATCAGGGTGCGCTATCTTGATGGCAAGCCGTCCAATGTCGAGTACACGCAGATGCCTATCGAAGTGATTCCGGGCATCAAGATGGACGTGCTGGAAAATTCCATATACAGCCATATTGAAGACACTTTGAAGCTGCAGATTCAGTCAGCACACCGCACTGTTAGCGCTGATATGCCGACTGAGGAAGAGAAAGAGTGGCTGAAGATTGAGGGCGTTATGCCCGTGCTGCAGGTGGCGCAGGTGGCCTTTCTGAGCGATGGACGGCCGTTTGAATATTCCAAGTCAAGGCATCGGGCAGACAGCAGTGTTTTTAGGGCAGTCAGCATACATTGAGATGAGGTTGAATCTGTTGGCAGCACACTATGGTTTGTCTGCCGCAAGCGAAAAATGTATACATATGTAATTTGTCATAATGCTCTTGTTAAATATACTTTTTTGCTATACAATACCTAGGTGGGCGGATTTGGCTCATATCTAAATTTTAGCGAGAAAGTAGGGAATGTTTTTATGGCAGAGACTGTATGGTCTGTATTGCCGCCGGTCATTACCATTGTCTTGGCTTTGGCGACGAAAGAGGTATATATGTCATTGCTGATCGGTATTTTTGCCGGAGCTTTGCTGTATACAGATTTCAACGTATTGAATGCTATTATGACCTTGTTCGAGGTCATGGCAGACAAAATTGGCGGCAATATTAATATCTTGATTTTTTTGGTTATTCTTGGTATCTTGGTGGCGGCTATTACCCGTTCAGGCGCAACGAGGGCATATGGCGAATGGGCGGCACATACCATCAACGGCCGCCGCAGCTCCATGCTGCTGACAGCCTTGCTGGGCGTGGTAATCTTCATCGACGATTACTTCAACTGCCTTACGGTGGGCACGGTTATGCGTCCGATTACGGATAGGTTCAAGATTTCCCGTGCCAAGCTGGCATATATTATTGATGCCACGGCTGCGCCTGTGTGCATTTTGGCACCTGTATCGAGCTGGGCTGCGGCTGTAGGCTCTTCCCTGCCGGAAGATAGCGAGCTGGATGGCTTTAGCCTGTTTTTGCAGACCATACCGTTCAACCTTTATGCATGGATGACAATCCTGTTCATGCTGTTTATTATCCTGTCCCAGCGTGATGTATTCTCCATGGCAAAGTATGTCAAGAAGAATCAGGAGCATTTTATTGTGCCTGAGGAGTATCGGGACAGCGAGGAGGCGCATGTCGAGGGCAATGGCAAGATTGTTGACTTGGTACTGCCTCTCATGGTGCTCATTGGCGCATGTATTTATGGCATGCTGTACACTGGCGGTATTCAGGATGGCGCTTCCATTCAGCAGGCGTTTGCCGACTGCGATTCGAGCAAGTCGTTGGTATTTGGCTCTTTTATTGCCTTTGTGTTTACGGCTCTCTTGTATCTGCCGCGCCGCGTCATTACCTTTAGCTCTTTCTGCGAAACCTTTGCCCAGGGCTTCAAGGCGATGACTCCTGCCAATCTGATTTTATGTTTTGCTTGGACGCTTTCGGGCATTTGCAGCGACAAGTACTTGAATCTTGGCGGCTATGTGGGCAATCTGGTCAGCGCCAATGTAGATGTATTGGTATTTTTGCCAGCGATTTTCTTTTTGGTGGCTATCGTTTTGGCATTTGCGACTGGCACATCGTGGGGAACATTCGGCATTTTGATTCCTATTGCCATTGCCGTTATCGGCAGCGGCGATCCAAATCTTTTGGTGATTACCGTGGCGGCTGTTCTCTCTGGCGCAGTAGGCGGCGACCATGCTTCGCCGATCTCTGATACCACTATTCTAGCATCTGCTGGCGCGCAGTGCAGCCATATCGACCATGTAAACACGCAGATTCCATATGTGGCGATGGTTTCTACAGCCAGCCTTGCAGGCTATTTGGTAGATGGCTTTACAGGCAATGGCTGGCTAGGACTGGCAACCTCGTTGAGCATTATGGTGGTCATTATGCTGGTCATTTATGTCAAGGTAAAGCCTGTCGATGTAGCGCACTGATTTTTGTGAGTTGATTGATTGTGAAAAAAGGCTGTCCTTTCGTAGGGCAGCTTTTTTGATATTTCGTGCTGGTTCTTGACTTTTTGCGGCAATAGATTTATAGTGTAAAAGTTATCCCGTGCTAATGGGTGCTGAGATGCTCTCATCTTAGGAATGGGGCAAGAATCCATGAAGCTCTGGATTTATTCGAGAAATATGCTTTTGAACAGGAGGAGGCAGTATTATGGTGACAACTGCAATCCACAAGGTAAATTTTTATGATACGGATGCGATGGCGGTAGTGCATCATGCCAATTATATCCGCTGGTTTGAAATCGGCAGGGTGGAGTTTTTGCGTGCTGCTGGCATTACCCTGACGGAAATGATGGATGATGGCTATGTATTTCCTATTACGGAGGTAAGTGCCAAATACATGAATTCTGCTCGTTTTGATGATGAGTTGGTGATAGAAACCACGCCAGAGGCATTGACCAAGGCAAAGATGGCATTTACCTATCGGGTCCTGCGCAAAACAGATAATCTTTTATTGGTAACAGGCTTTACGCAGAATGTCTTTACAAGCAAGGAAACCGGACATATTGTCAGGCTGCCTGCCAAATACTATGAAAGGCTGCAAAAGGCTTTGGAATAGGAAATATTGGTGAAGATAAAATGTGCCACAAGGCATGTGATTTATTATTTGTGGGAGGAAATTCTTTATGTGTACATTTACGTTGGGAAATTGTCTGCTGTGGCTGGCAATAATAGTGGCTGTATTGTGTCTGCTGGTCAAGTTGTATCTCTGCCATGCAGGCAAGGAAATTATTGTGCCATTGGTTGACAGCCGCACTCCGTTTAAGGCAGAGCAGGTTACAGATACGAGCATGGTGCTGACTACCGACATCGGCTTTGAGAATCAGGGCAAGCAGTGCGCTACCATCATGGATGCCTTTGTGCGTCCGCAGCTGCCGTATGAGCAGTATGATGGACTGGAAACGAAGGGGCATGCCGAGCTGGTCGGCGTACCGCGCGAGGACGATTATTTCGAGGCTTATATCATTCAGGCCAATGGTTATAAGGGAGGCTTGGACAAGGCAGCTATCCGTGCCCAGGTGCGCCTGACAGCGAGAAAGGGCATGAGCCTAAAGGAAGCTATTGCACATATGCCTGATTTCAACTTTCAGCTGATTTGGCTGGAGACTGGCCGCACGCCATGCCATTATCGCCAGCTTCGCATCGAGGTGCCAGCAGCAGAGGTTGCCAAGCTGCTTGGCGTAGAGTTGGCAAGGGATTAAGTGGAGGCTGATAGTGATGAGTGAGATAAAGATAGATTTGATTCCAGTTCCAACCCGCATCCTGACTGACAAGGATGATATTATCGACGAGGTGGAGCGCTATACCAAGGGCAAGATTGGCCCTGACGATGTTATTTCCGTAGCGGAAAGCGTGGTAGCCATTACGCAGGGACGTGCAGTTCGTCCAGAGGATTTGAAGATTACCCGTGTAGCCCAGCTTTGCTGCCGCTTTATACCAGACTATGGCTCTCTTGCTAGTCCGCATGGCATGCAGTCCTTGATGGACGTAGAGGGCAAATGGCGTGTTGCCGGTGCCTTGGTACTTGGCTTTTTGGGCAAGCTGGTCGGCATGAATGGCTTGTTCTACAAGTGGGGCGGCGAGCAGACTGCCCTGATTGATGATGTTACTGGCACGATGCCGCCTTTTGACAAGCATATTGTCTATGGACCAAAGAATCCGAATGAGGTCGTAGAACAGCTCAAAAAGCGCCTTGGCTGCTTTGGCGGGCTGATTGCCGATGTTAATGACTTGAAGCGTTCCCGTGTGGTAGGTGCAAGCAAGGGGCTGGATGGCGAAAGAGCGGCTAAGCTTTTGATTGATAATCCATTTGGCAATGCATCGCAGAAAACGCCTATCGTTATCATCAAGAATTTCCGTCAGTTGCAGGAGCAGGGCTGATGCCGGATATGGTGTTGAATCCGCTGCTGGTATTTGTTGGCGGTGGTTTGGGCGCAGTCAGCCGCTATCTGCTGACCAGTTTTATTGGCAGTCATGTGGGCGGCAATTTTCCCTTTGGCACATTTGCCGCCAATGTCATGGGCAGCTTTTGCATGGGTTTTGCCATGTTCTGTTTTATAAATAGGGGCGTGGCTGTGCCTGAGCATATCAGGCTCTTGCTGCTGGTAGGATTTTTGGGCGGCTTTACGACCTTTTCCTCCTTTAGCATGGAAACCGTCAGCCTGTTGCAAAATGAGCACATTGTTTCTTCCATTATGAATGTGGCAGGCAATGTGTGCTTGGGGATTGGCGCAGTGCTGGTAGGCATGGTGGCAGCTAATGCCATAAGTTGAATTTTTTATATGATGTTCAAAAAGCATTTGACATTTGTGAGTCCAAACTATATAATGATTGAAGTTTGAATTTTTAGGACAGGTGTCTGTGTATCAGACTTAATAGAGAATCCAGTGCAAAACTGGAACGGTCCCGCCACTGTAAGGCAGAGCAATGCACATCTATGCCACTGGGAGCAATTCTTCTGGGAAGGCGTGCCTAGCTGTGAAGCCGAGTCAGGAGAACTGCCTGTTTTATCGTCACCGTTAGCGGATTTTTGTCCGCTTGCACCTGCGAGCGATGGGTAGGGGATGCAGCCAGGGCATAAAGTCTGCCTGTCTGATGCAAAGTCTTCTGCCAGCTTATGCGGTTTTTGACAGCTTTGTCGAGAGCCGCAGGGCTGGTTTTTATTTTGCATGAGATAATCAATGACTGTGTTTTTAATCCATCTGTTGGCTCAGACAGATGGATTTTTTGCTTTTTGGCAGGTAGTGTTTTGAGCTTGTAACTAAGGAGAGAAAGCATGAAAAGAAAAAGATGGCTCACAATAGGTATTACACTGGCTTTGATGGCTGGCAGCAGTGCAGCTTTGGCAGCGGAAACCGCTGATGTACAGCAGGGGGGGGCAGATGTCTATGACATGGACGATACCATTGTTACCGCCGAGCGTATGCCGAGCAAGGCGATGGAGACACCTGCCAATGTAGCTGTCATCACTGCCAAGGAGATTGAGGCCAATCATTTCAGCAGCCTCGATGAGGCTATCAGCCATGTCAATGGCGTGTCCGTGGTACGCATGGGTGGCGGTGAGAGACAGGCAGTACGTATTAATGGCGACGAGAGAGTTGTTATTCTTGTTGATGGTCAAAGGCTGAATGATGACCAAGGCGGTGTTGTAAAACGTTCCAGCGTGGATATGAATATGATTCCGTCCATGCAGAATATTCAGCGCATCGAGGTGGTCAAGGGCGGCGGCAGCGCTCTCTACGGCAGTGATGCGGTAGGCGGCGTTATCAATATCATCACCAAGAAGGTATTCAAGAACGAAACCAAGATTGATGTCAATACTGGCTCATGGAGCACCCACAACTATGAAATCACCACGCAGGGCAAGGAAAATGACTTTAGCTGGCTGATTACCGGCGGTCTGCAGAAGCGTGGTCATTTTGACTATAATTTTGATGGCGACAGCCATACTATGAAAAACAGCGATTACAATAACAATAGCTTTTCCATGAAGTTGAATAATAGATTTTCTGATGCCGATTCTGTGACCGTATATTATGCGCATCGTTCTGTCGATGCAGGACAATATTATTGTCATGGCAGTAATAGCATACCGAATACTCATGGTTTGCGTTTACGGGAAAATTTCAATAATTACAATATTACCTACAACTTTAAGGAAGATACTGCCGTACCAGCATATGTACGTTGGTTTTACAATGATAAATATATTGATCAGTCTGGTAATTTTAATAACAGAACCATTGGCTTGGACTATCAGGATGGCTGGAAGCTGAGTGACAAGCATACATTGGTAGCTGGCGCAGAGTGGCAGCAGGGACGAGCAGAAAATGTAGCTGGTGGTGGTTATAAGGATGAAAGAGTAACCAAAGAAGCACTTTATTTACAGGACACTTGGAAGCTGGCAGACAAGTGGACCTTGGTGCCTGGTATTCGCATGGATCATCACAGCAATTTTGGTACGCATTGGTCACCAAAGGTTGCCTTGAATTATTTGGCAGATAAGGATACACATATGTATGCTTCTTGGGGCAGAGTATTCAAGGCACCTACCATAGACGATATGTACTATTATCAGGATTGGGGCTTTGGCAGTGGAATGTTTGGCAATCCTAATCTTCGTCCTGAGACTGGCTATACTGCTACTATTGGCATGGAACACAATTTCAATGCAAATACTACTGCTGGAATCTCCTTCTTTAGAAGTGAATTGAATGATGCTATTGATTGGCTACATGACGATTCCGGAAGCACTTGGTGGGTTGCCAATGTAAACAAGGAAAAGCGTACAGGCATGGAGCTTTCTTTTAAGCAGAAGCTAAGCCCGATGTGGAGCTATGACTTGGGTTATTCTTATATGAGGCGTGAGATTGATAAGAATGATGGAGCTGGCATGGTTTTTGATGATAATCTCCAGCCAAATGGCTACAAGCTCGGCGTGCATTATACCAGCGGTGCTTGGAAGGCAAATCTCTTAGGCACTATCGGCAGTGGTTTGGAAGCAAAGTATTACAACGGCAACAGCAGCTACAATGTATGGGATTTCAATCTTAGCTATGAGGTGAATAAGCAGCTTACGACCTATTTCAAGGTAAATAATATTACTGATCAGGAATATTATGAACAGCAGAATAGTGGTGGTTTATATTATCCATGCTCTGGTCGTTTCTATCAGGCTGGCTTTAACCTGACTTTCTAAGCCATTGCTTGACATAGCACGTAATTTGCTGTTAGATATGGATATAGAGTGAGGTGGAAAGCTTCCGTAAAGCTCTGAATTTATTCGACTGGGTAAGTCGATGCTGTTTCTGTTCTGGGGAGGGTGACGCTTATGCTGGAGCTGGTGAATTTATCCAACGACCCCAGTGATACTGATGGCTTGCTGGGCGGCAGCCGTGCAAGGCTGATGGGCTTTTTGCATAGGCATAATTTGGCTGGCATTGAGTTTATGTGCTGTGCTCCTTGGGACAGGAGCTTTCATGTGCCTGAGATGATTCGTGGCTTTCATCTGTGGTTTTGGCCCAACTGGCTGGATTTTTGGCTGGGCGATGAAGAAGCTCTTTTGCGTGAATATGGCTCACAGAAAAATATTGAGCTGTATTTTGGCACGTCACGGCAGGATTGGCTGGCTAAGTGGCAGGCGAACTTTCGTCAGGCGGCAGAGTGCGGCGCGGGATATGCTGTCTTTCATGTGACGCAGGCGAGGAATAGCGAGATACGCTGCCGCAGATTTGCACACAGCTCATCGCAGGTTATCGAGGTGGTGCTGGAATTTATCAACCAGTTGGCAGAGCTGCTGCCCAAAGAAATGCCGCTTTTGTACGAAAATCTTTGGTGGCAGGGGTTGACCTTGCTCGAACCAGATTTAGTACGCCAGCTTTTGCAGTATACTCGCTATGACTGCGGCATTATGCTGGATACGGGGCATTTGATGAACACCAACCTTGAATTGCGTAATGAGCATGAGGCAGTAGAATATGTACTCAAGGTTATTGATGGATTGGGCGAGCTATCTGATAAAATTTATGGCATGCATTTGCATCAATCCCTGTCTGGACAATTTGTTCAGGCAGAGCAAAGACGGCATCCTACGCCTGAATACGGCGTAGCGGCACAGGAGCTGATGGATTATGTGCTGAAGGTTGACCAGCATCAGCCTTTTGCTACAGCAGAGGTACGGCGGATTGTCGAGGCAGTCCGTCCGCACTGGCTGGTGCACGAATTTGTGCCGACAGATTTTGCTGACTGGGAAGCCAAGCTGGCAAAACAGCAAAAAGCCTTGCATGGGTTTTAAAATATGGAATTTTTTGTGCAGTGGCTTGTTCCTTTGCGGAACAGGCTGCCGCACTATTTTTTTGCCCTTAAAAGCGGTTTTGGCTTGGAATAAAATTTTTAGATGGCATACTATTATTATATCAATATTAATTTTACAATAAAATATTAATATATAACGCTTTATAACTTTATAAAATTCTTTACAATATCTTGAAAAAGCAATATAATTTTGAATAAATCAAAACGTTGCTAAGGAGTGATATTATGTATGCCAGGACATATGGGGCGGCTACGATAGGCGTAGAGGGATTGCTGATAGATGTGGAAGTGGATTCTGCCAGCGGCATGCCGGGATTTGAAATGGTGGGTATGCCTGATACCTTGGTGCGCGAAGCCAAGGAACGGGTGAGGACTGCTATCCGCAACAGCGGTATTGCCACCAGGCAGGAAAAGGTCACCGTAAATCTTGCACCGGCTGCCATTCGCAAGGAAAGCGCCGGACTGGATCTGCCGATTGCCATTGCACTTTTGGCGGCAGGCGGCGTAATAGGTGCAGCGTGCATAGAAAGATTTGCCTTTATCGGCGAACTGTCCCTAGAGGGGCGCTGCCGCCCGGTGCGCGGCGTGCTTCCCATGGTGCTCAAGGCTATGGATATGGGGCTTAGGGGCGTATTTATTTCGCAGGAAAACGTGCAGGAGGCGCTTTTGGTCAAGGGCATTACTGTCTATGGCGTCGGAGAGCTGCGGCAGGTGGTAGAGCACTTGCAAAACCGCCGGCCCTTGCAGCCGGCCTGCAAGCTAGATAATGTCTCTCCGTGCCATACGCCGCAATATGACTTTGCCGATGTGCAGGGGCAGTTTTTGGCAAAGCGCGCCTTTGAGGTCGCAGCCGCAGGCGGACACAATATTTTGCTTTCGGGTACGCCGGGGTCGGGCAAAACCATGCTTGCCAAGCGCATGGGGAGCATTTTGCCGGTAATGACGGACAGAGAGGCATTAGAGGTAACGAGGATTTATAGTATCGCCGGTATGCTGAAGGATGATGAAGGCTTGATTCGCCAGCGGCCCTTCCGCAGTCCGCATCATACTGTTTCCACAGCCGCCATGATCGGTGGCGGCACTATCCCGAGGCCGGGAGAGGTGACATTGAGCCACAATGGCGTGCTTTTTTTAGATGAGCTGCCGGAATTTGGACAACGGGTATTGGAATGTCTGCGCCAGCCTTTGGAGGATGGATGCGTGACAATCTCCAGGGCTAATGCCAGCTACCGCTTTCCCTCTCGTATCATGCTGATAGGGGCAATGAATCCCTGTCCTTGCGGCTACTATGGCGATAAGGAACATGCCTGCGAGTGCACTGCCTCGCAAATCAGACACTATACGAGGAAGCTGTCCGGTCCGCTGCTAGATAGATTTGACATTCAGATACAGGTACCGAGGGTATCATACAAGGAGCTTACAGCCGTGCGGCAGGCTGAAACCTCGGAGACCATCCGCCAAAGGGTGATGGCAGCGAGGGAAAGACAGCTCCGCAGATTCAAGGACTTGGGGATTGTCTGCAACGGACAGCTTGCTCATGCCATGCTATCGCATTACTGCCCGATGACCAATCAGGCAGAAAAGCTGCTGGAGGAGGCGTTTGGCAGGCGCAAGATGTCTGCCCGTTCCTATGACAGGCTGGTAAAGGTAGCGAGGAGCATTGCAGATTTGGCAGGGAAAGACATGATAACCGATGAATACATAGGAGAGGCATTGCTGATGCGAAATGATAATCTGACTAACAAAGTCTAGGAAATGGGTGTTTTTGTATTGAAATAGAACGTTGCTAATGATACAATTAAATAATATGAATTGTTTGTTAGAGGTAAAGAGATGATTGGATTTTTGCGAGGCACAGTGGCATATATTATGTCAGATGTCTGCCTTTTGGACGTAAATGGCGTAGGCTACCGGGTGTACATTGCCGGAAATACTCACAATCAACTGCATTTGGGCGAGGAAGCAACGCTGTTCACATATACAGCCGTCAGAGAGGATGCGATTCAGCTTTACGGGTTTTATACGCAGGAAGAGTATGATTTGTTCCAGCTTCTCCTGACGGTGAGCGGCATAGGTCCCAAGGTGGCACTGGGAATAATCGGCGCTATTACGCCAGCCAAGCTATGTCAGGCTATTCAAAAAAAGCAGGCTGCGGTTTTGACCAAGCTGCCGGGAATCGGCAAGAAGTCTGCGGAACGCATGATTGTCGAGCTGAAGGACAAGCTGCATTTTGCCGATAGCGGCGAGGCGGCTTCGCTGGAGGATTTCTTTGGAGTGCCTGATGTCGGCGAGGGCGTTCTCGCTGAGGCTGCGGCGGCGCTGCAGAGCCTTGGCTACAATGCCCAGCAGCTTGCGCCTGTTTTGGAGAAATGCTCCAAGCTAAAGGCAGACCAGGATGTGCAGGCAGTGATAAAATATGCCTTGAAGGAATTGTCAGGGAGGTGATGATGCTTGGAAGAAATTAATTACGGAGAATTTGCGCAGGAGAGGGTTGTCGATACCAACGCCCAAAATGGCGATGACTGGCAGTTCAGCCTGCGTCCGAGGCATTTGCGCGAATATATCGGGCAAAAAAAGGTCAAGGACAATCTTGAGGTATTTATCAAGGCAGCCATTTCTAGAGGGGATGCCTTGGATCATGTGCTGTTTTACGGTCCTCCGGGACTGGGTAAAACCACCTTGGCAGGCATTATCGCCAATGAGCTGGGCGTAAACTTCCGCGTTACATCCGGCCCTGCGATCAATCATGCCGGGGATTTGGCGGCGCTTCTGACCAATCTCGGCGAGCGGGATGTCCTCTTTATCGATGAGATTCACCGCCTGTCACGCAACGTAGAGGAAGTTCTTTATTCCGCCATGGAGGATTTTGCCTTGGACATAGTTATCGGCAAAGGTCCGAGCGCACGCTCTATTAGGCTGGATCTAGCTCCCTTTACCCTGATCGGCGCTACGACCAAGGCAGGCTCTTTGGCAGGCCCGTTGCGCGACAGGTTCGGCGTTATTTCCAGGCTGGAATACTACGAGCCGGAGGATTTGGTGCTGATCGTCAAGAGAGCGGCAGAGATTCTGCAAATCCCTATCGAGGAAAAGGGCGCATGGGAGATTGCCCGCCGTTCAAGGGGCACGCCGCGTATTGCCAACAGGCTGCTCAAAAGGGTCAGGGATTTTGCCCAGATTACTGGTGACGGCGTAATCACGGATGAGATAGCGGACGCTTCCTTGCAAAGGCTGGAAGTAGACAAGATAGGGCTTGACCATACGGACAGGCGGATGCTTGACACGATGATTGCGAAGTTTGCCGGAGGTCCGGTGGGACTTGACACGCTGGCGGCAGCGACCAGCGAGGAACGTGATACCATCGAGGATGTTTATGAGCCTTATCTCTTGCAGCTCGGCTTTATCAACCGCACGCCGAAGGGACGCGTGGTTACTAGGGCTGGCTATGAGCATATGGGTGTTCCTTATCCGGAGGTTTGAAGCTAGATGAATTTGTTATTGCATATGTGCTGTGGGCCGTGCTCCTGCTATCCCGTAAAAAAACTGCGTCAGGAGGGCATAGAGCCGACAGGATATTTTTTCAATCCCAATATCCATCCCTACAAGGAATGGGATATGCGTCTCAAGACAGCGAGGGAATTTGCCGCCAAGGTCGGCATGAAGATGTACGATGATGACAATTACCGCCTGAGAGATTTTCTGCGCAAGGCTTTGGCAGCAGAAGCGGTGGAAAATGGCCGCTGCCGTATGTGCTACACATGGCGCTTGGAGGAAACAGCCAGATTTGCCGCAGAGCAGGGATTTGATGCCTTTACCTCCACCTTGTTTTACAGCATTTATCAGCAGCATGACTTGATGAAGGAGACAGCGGAACATTTTGCCAAGGTGTACGGAGTGGATTTCTATTATGAGGATTTTCGCCCCGGCTGGCAGGAAGGCATCGATATCAGTCAGGAGCTTGAGCTGTACAGACAGCCTTACTGTGGCTGTATCTTCAGCGAGGAGGAGCGCTACAGCAGGGCTATCCGCAAGGCGCGCAAGAAGGCGAATCGAGCCAAGAAAAGGGCACGGCTGGAAGCCGAGAAAAATGATACGGCTGTCTGAAAGGCGGTATATGGATGATAGGGAAAAGATGGCATAGGTATATGGCAGGATTGGTGGCAGGCTCGCTGGGAGTCCTGCTGACGTTTAGCACGGGCATGGCAAGTGCCGGGGTCAGCGTCCTTTATCCCGGAGCTGGGACGAAGCAGCCGAAAACGCCTGACTGGAATGTAAAAAATCAGGAGGGCGGCAGCGGTACCGTGTCCGGCAAGGAAGGCAAGTCTGTGCAAAGGCTGGACAAGGGTAAAAAGGGCACTGCCACCATGCTGAGCGTCATGCTCGGTGATAGTCTTTCGTCAGCCAACCTGTCTGCCAATGTTGATTATGAGCTGGTAGACGGCAGCGGCGGACGTGTTTTGAAGAAATTGACAGCCAATGAGAGCATCGAGGTCAGGGCGGCAGGCGGCGCTATGGAGCTTGACGGCGAGAAAATACCCGGCAGGATTGCCACGCTGCGCATCAGTGACGGCGGACGGGTTATGTACAATGGCAAGGCATATCGGGGCAGTCTGCGCCTGATTTATGATGGTAGCGGCATACAGGTCCTAAATTTAGTTTCCTTGGAAGATTACGCCAAGGGAGTGCTGCCGTCAGAGATGTCGCCCGGCTGGCAGCCAGAGGCTCTGAAGGCACAGGCTGTTGCCGCCCGTACCTTCGCCCTGTACAACAGGGGCAAGGGTCATAGCGCCAGCAGCGGCTATGATTTGTGCAGTTCCAGCCATTGCCAGGTATACAGCGGAAGCTCGGCAGAAACCGATACTACCAATCAGGCGGTCGAGGCGACCTACGGACAGGTTATGCAGTACAACAGCCTGCCTATTTACGCCGCCTTTCACGCCTCGTCAGGCGGTGCGACGGAAAACAGCGAGGATGTATGGGGCAACTACCTGCCGTATCTTCGCTCTGTCACCGATGATGACAGCCGTTCGCCGTATCACAACTGGACAAGCAGGTTTACAGTCGTGCAGATTGAAAAGAAGCTCACTTCCGCTGGAAAGGGCGTAGGCAGCCTGCAAAGCGTTGCCCTTGTCCCTGTATCAGGCAGCGGCTCGGTTACGGCGAGGTCTGCTTCTGGCAGAGCCTATGGCGTTAAATTTACAGGCACGGATGGCAACATCACGATAACGGGCGAGCAGGCGAGGACTATTTTCGGGCTGAAGAGCGCCATGTTCAACGTGCGGACAGAGCGCAGCGTCCAGCTTTCTGCCAAGGAGCAGAAGAAGGACGCTGCCAATACAGGCGAAGCCAAGACTGTAGATGCCAAGCCGGCGGCGATGAACAACGGCGCTATGCGTTTGCAGGGCGTTGACAGCGTGGTTTTTGAGGGGCACGGCTTCGGGCACGGCCTCGGCATGGCGCAGTACGGCGCTAATGCCATGGCGGCATCAGGCAGCAGCTATGATGCGATACTGCACCACTACTATACCGATGTGGTTATTCAGGAAATTTACTAGATTTTTATATAGGTTGGAGATTTAAATGCAATTATCAGAATTTGATTATCATCTGCCCGAGGAGCTGATAGCGCAGACTCCTGTAGAGCCAAGAAATTCCTCTCGGCTCATGGTGCTTGACCCTGTGGATAAGACCATAGAGCATAGGCATTTTTATGATTTGAAAGAATATCTTGAGCCGGGCGATACCCTGATTATGAATGACACGAGGGTTATGCCGGCAAGGCTGCTTGGCTGGCGTGACGGCACGGGCGGCAAGGTAGAGGTATTTCTCCTGCGCCGGATTGACGGCGATACGTGGGAGACCTTGGTAAAGCCGGGGCGCAAGGCACAGCCGGGACAGGTAATCAGGTTTAGCGATGAGCTGGCGTGCACTGTCGCAGAGCATACGGATTTTGGCGGCAGAATCGTCAAATTCCAGTATGAGGGCATCTTCGAGGAGATTCTCGACCGTTTGGGCGAAACGCCTCTGCCGCCGTATATCCATGAAAAGCTGGCTGACAAGGAAAGGTATCAGACAGTATACTCACGTGAGCAAGGCTCGGCGGCAGCTCCTACGGCAGGATTGCATTTTACCAAGGAGCAGCTTCAGGACTTGAAGGATTATGGTGTAAATCTGGGCTTTGTGACCCTGCACGTAGGTCTTGGCACTTTCAGACCGGTGAGCGTGGACAATATCGAAGAACACGTGATGCACAAGGAGTATTACAGCATCAGTCAGGAGGTTGCCGACCTGATACTGGCGACCAAGGCGGCAGGCAAGCGGGTTATCGCCGTTGGCACGACCTCTATCCGCACCTTGGAATCAGCTGCCGATGGCGTTGGCAAAATAAGCGGCAAATCCGGCTGGACGGGGATTTTTATTTATCCAGGCTATGAGTTCAAGCTGGTGGACGGCATTGTGACGAATTTCCACCTGCCAAAATCTACCCTGATTATGCTGATCAGCGCCTTCGCTGGCAGGAAGTTCGTGCTCAAGGCATACGAAACAGCGGTGCAGGAAAAATACCGCTTCTTTTCCTTTGGCGATGCCATGCTGATTAAAAGGCAGACTGCGGACACCGATAGAATGAACGATAGTGCAGAGTGCGTGTCTGTAAAGGCTGCTGCCAGCAGGGAGTGATTGCCGATATGGTAGATAAGAAAAAGGCTGCTTTGGCAATGGAGAGCTTTTTGGACGCATTGGGGCTGGATCTAGCTGTGCTGGATATGCAAAAAACGCCCCAAAGGGTGGCAGAGATGTATGCCTATCTGTTTAACGGCATGGGCAAGGATGCCAAAAGGATTTGGGGCGAGCTGTTTCCAGCCGAAAATGACGGCATCGTGGCAGTCAAGGATATTCCGTTTTACTCCATGTGCGAGCATCACTTGGTGCCTTTTTTCGGCAAGGTGTCTATAGCCTACAAGCCGGGCAACGGCATGGTGGCTGGCTTTAGCAAATTTGCCAAGCTGGTAGAGCTTTTATCGCACCGTCCACAGCTTCAGGAGCGTCTGACGGAGCAGGTAGCTCAGGAAATTGCGGCAGGCATCGGGGCGCAGGGCGTATTGGTGGTCGTGGAGGCTCAGCAGCTTTGCATGACCATGCGCGGCGATATGGCGCATGGCACGACTACCGTTACATCGGCATGCCGAGGCTGCTTCGCCGAGAGCGGCGAGCTTTATCATCAGGCATGGCTGCTGCTGGGGCAGGAAAAATAAATCTGAGGCAGGAGAGAATTTCTATGCAAAAAAATCAACAGGTCATGTACCCGGAAAAAAGAGAATATAGCTGGCAGGATGGCAAGAAGCTGTCTATTGGCGGCAAGACCCTGATTATGGGTATCCTGAACGTAACGCCGGATTCCTTTTCTGACGGTGGCAAGTGGAACAGCGTGGATAAGGCTGTCCAGCATATGCTGGAAATGGTCGTCAACGGCGCAGACATCATCGACATCGGGGCTGAGTCCAGCCGACCTGGCTTTGTTACCATGTCGGCCAAGGAAGAAATCGAGCGATTGAAGCCTTTCTTGGAAGCAGTGCTGCCGGCTTGTCCGGTGCCGGTATCTATCGATACCTTCAAGGCCGAAACGGCAGCCTTTGCAGCGGAAAAGGGCGTGCATATCCTGAATGACATCTGGGGACTTCAATATGCCGAAGAGCCAGGCGAAATGGCACGGGTGGTAGCGGCATACGATTTGCCAGTGGTAGTTATGCACAATCAGGATTCCAAGGAATACAAGGGGGACATTATCGACAGCATGCGGGCATTTTTCCAGCGGAGCATTGATATTGCCTCTCAGGCGGGCGTAAAGCAGGAAAAAATCATTTTAGATCCTGGTATCGGCTTTGGCAAGACGGTAGAGGGCAACCTAGAGGTCATGAACCGCCTGCAGGAGCTGAAAAAATTCTCTGGCTACAGATACCCTTTGCTCTTGGGGACGAGTCGCAAGAGCTTTATCGGCAACACGCTTGATCTGCCCGTGGAGGAAAGGATGGAGCCTACGGGAGCTACCTGCGTCCTCGGCATCACCAAGGGCTGCGAAATCATGCGCGTGCACGATGTACTGCCTATCAGCAGGATGTGCAGGATTACCGATGCTATCCTGGCTGCTGGCAGGAATGATGGATAAAGGCGTATTGAAGGCATATTTGGCATGAGGGATGTGTTGGCATGGATAAGATAACCCTGACCGGTATGGAATTTTTTGGCTATCATGGAGCTTTGGCAGAGGAAAACAGGCTGGGGCAGAAATTTTTGGTGGATTTGGAGCTGTATCTGGATTTAGAGCAGGCTGGCAGACATGATGATTTGACTGCCAGCATCAATTATGCGCAGGTTTTTGAGGATGTGCGGTCTGTCTTGGAGGGAAAGCCCTTTAAGACCATCGAGGCAGTAGCAGAAATGACTGCGGACAGGCTGAAAAAGACCTATCCTCTGCTGGAAAGACTGAAAATCACCGTCCACAAGCCGTCAGCGCCTATTGCAGGTATTTTTCATGATGTGTCTGTAACATTGGAACGATAGAAATGAAATATATTTATTATCTCAGCCTAGGGGCGAATCTCGGCGACAGGCTGAAAACCCTTACAAAGGCGATAGAAGCTATAGAAAGGCTGGGAAGGGTAGCCGCGGTTTCGGGGATGTATGAAACGCCGCCGTGGGGCAAGCTGGATCAGCCGGTGTTTATTAATTGCGCCGCCGTGGTCGTAGCAGAGCGTCCGCCTCTCGATTTTTTACATGGCTGTCAGGCTGTAGAGAAGGCTTTGGGCAGGGTTCGCCATGAGCACTGGGGCGCACGTACTATCGATATAGATATTTTGTACGCCCTCGAAGCTGCTGACAGCATATGCGATACGCTGACGGCTGAAAGCATAAGGCATCTGACGGGGCAGGACGATTGCAAAACCATAGCCATGCAGACAGGGGAGCTGAGGCTGCCGCATCCGTATATGCTGGCACGAGCCTTTGTGATGGTGCCTTTGGCAGAGCTTGCTCCGGAGCTTGTCCTGGCTGGCGGCAGGACGGCAAGAAAGATAGCCGAGGACCTGCCTGACAGGGAAGCGATTGTCAGCCTGCCCTAAGATAGCGATGCAAACAGTGCGGCAAAAAACGCATAGGCAGGGAATAGCAAGAGGAATAAAGCGAGGTGTGATGAGATGGCAGATGTACATGATCAGGATAATGACAAGCAGGAAGTCCGCCTGATGACCTATCAGGATGAGATGGATTACGATGATATAACCATTGAGGAAGTTTTAGATGAACAGCAGCCGAAAAATGATGCTTCCTCACAGGGACAGGGCAAGCGTCCCGACAGCTTTGACAGGGTTTATGAGGATAACAGCCACAGACGGCAAGGCTCGCAGCAGAGCTTTCGCAGCTACGGCTCAAGCCACAATCCGCGGATTTTCAGCGTCAATCTAGGCAGCAATACGTCCATGGGGCAAAGCTGGAAGAACAGGCTCATCGGCATACTGGTGGTGGTGGCAGTGCTTGCCTTTGTGATTTTCGTGGCATTGCCATTTGTCTCAATCGTGGTGATAGCAGGTGCGATTGCCTATATGCTGTATAAATTTTTTGCCTGATATGGAGTTTATGGTATGGAGCGTTTACAAAAGATAATAAGCAGAGCCGGAGCAGCCTCTAGGCGTGAGGCTGAGAAGCTGATTCTCGCTGGCAGGGTTTGCCTGAATGGACAGGTGGTAACAGAGCTGGGGCTTCAGGCAGATCCGGAAAGGGACACGATCTCGATTGACGGTCAGGCATTGAAGCCATCCGTGCCGAGATTGTATTTCCTCTTGAATAAGCCGCAGGGCTATATATCCGCCGTCAAGGATGACCGGGGCAGAAAGACCGTGATTGACCTTTTGCCGGATGTAAAGGATTATATTTATCCGGTCGGACGTTTGGATTATGATACAGAGGGCTTGCTGGTCTTGACCAATGACGGCGAGATGATGAATGGACTTTTGCACCCTAGATACGAAATCGCCAAGACCTATCTTGCCAAGGCACAGGGCGTACTGCGGCAGGGACAGCTCAAAAAGCTGGCTGAGGGCGTGCTTTTAGAGGACGGCATGACAGCGCCTGCCAAGGCAAGGCTGGTCAAAAAGGCGGAGGACAATAGTGCCTGCCTGGTTCAGCTCACGATTCACGAGGGGCGCAACCGCCAGGTCAGGCGGATGCTGCAGGCAGTGGGGCACAAGGTGCTCCGCCTGAGGCGCACTGGCTTTGCAGGACTCACCCTGCGAGGCGTGGATTTGGGCGCTTATCGGGAGCTGACCAAGGAGGAAGTGGAGTCCTTGAAAAAACTGGCAGGAGTACGTAAATAATCATGGCTAATATGGACAATTCAGATAAAATCATCGTAGTAGGTGCCGGCCCTGCCGGTATGATGGCAGCTATCAAGGCGGCAGAAAATGGCGCTCATGTCGTGGTGCTGGAAAAAATGAACCGCCCGGGCAAGAAGATGCTGATTACGGGCAAGGGCAGGTGCAATATCACCAATGCAGCAGAAAAGCAGGAATTGATTCGCAATATACCTGGCAATGGCAAATTCCTGTATAGCTGCCTCGAGGCATATGACAATGAGGATGTCCAGCTTTTCTTTCAGACGCTCGGCGTGCCGACCAAGGTAGAGCGCGGCGGCAGGGTCTTTCCTGTCAGTGACAAGGCGGCTGATGTGGTCGATGCCATGGTTCTGCATTTGCATGAGCTGGGCGTGGAGCTGGTGACGGATGCCAGGGTGGCAGAAGTCCTTACCGCTCCTGATGAGGCGGTAGAGAATCAGCAGAGGCATGTACGGGCAGTCGGCGTGCGTCTCGCCGATGGTCGGGAGTATTTTGGCGACAGCGTAATCGTGGCTACGGGCGGCATGTCCTATCCTGGGACAGGCTCTACGGGCGATGGCAGCCGCTGGGCGGCAAGTTTGGGACATCACGTGGTCAGGCAGCTTCCGGCGTTGGTGCCGCTGGAAACAGAAGATGAATGGGTGTGGGAGCTGCAGGGACTGGCACTGAAAAATGTCAAGGCAGCGCTTTTGGCTGAAGGCAAGAAAATTGCGGATATGTTTGGCGAGATGCTTTTTACGCATTTCGGCGTCAGCGGTCCGATTGTGCTCTCTCTCAGCCGTCAGGCAGCCCAGCACCTCGCTCAGGGAGAATTTGTCGAGCTGGAGCTGGATTTAAAGCCAGCGCTGAGCATGGAGCAGCTTGATGCCAGGCTCTTGCGTGATTTTGAAAAATACCAAAACAAGGAAATCAAGAACGGCATGCGTGATCTGCTGCCGGGCAGATTGATTGAGCCGGTGCTGGATGCGGCATATCTCAAGCCTGAACGCCCCGTGCATACCATAACGAGAGAGGAGCGCCATACTTTGGCAGCCATTCTCAAGGGACTGCCGATGATTATTAGCGGTACGCGCCCCATCGCAGAGGCAATCGTTACCGCTGGCGGCGTCGATGTCAAGGAAATCGACCCCAAGACCATGGAGTCAAAGCTGGTGCGCGGCTTGTATTTTGCCGGCGAGACTGTCGATGTTGATGGCTATACCGGCGGCTACAATCTGCAGGCGGCATTTTCTATGGGCGCTGCTGCTGGCAACTGGAGCGTTTGGAATAATTAAAAAGGAGCTTTTCGCATGAATAAGATTATCGAAAAAATTTCCCATGGACTGCGGGGCGAATTGGTCATACCGGGCGATAAGTCCGTTTCGCACCGCAGCGTGATGCTTGCCGCCCTAGGCGATACGCCTGTTCATATCACCAATTTCCTGCCTTCGGCGGACTGTATGTCTACGGCAGGCGTGATGCAGGCATTGGGAGCTGAGGCTGAATTTATCAGCCCTACGGAGCTTATCGTAAGGGGCAACGGACTGCACGGACTCAGAGAGCCTGCCACGGTGCTTGATGCAGGCAATTCCGGCACTACTCTGCGCCTGATGATGGGCATGCTTGCGCCACAGAAATTTGTTTCGGTCTTTACAGGCGACAGCTCCCTGCACAAGCGTCCTATGGGACGAGTCATCAAGCCTCTCTCCATGATGGGGGCGCATATCGTAGGCAGGGCAGACAACACCAAGCTGCCGATCACGGTCATACCGGTTTCCGAGCCTTTGCAGGGCATTGCCTACAAAATGCCTGTCGCCAGCGCGCAGGTCAAGTCAGCTATTCTGCTGGCAGGACTCTTTGCCCAGGGAACGACTACCGTAATCGAGCCGTATACCTCGCGCAATCATACAGAGCTGATGCTGGAAGCCTTCGGCGCAAGGCTCGGCTATGAGGGCACTTCTATAAGTATTCAGCCGCAGGAGAGGCTGACAGCGCCAGATGAGATTGTCGTGCCGGGCGACATCAGCTCGGCGGCATTTTGGCTGGTAGCAGCCTCCGTGATACCTGATAGCGAGCTTTTGCTCAAGAATGTCGGCGTTAATCCAACACGCACTGGTATTCTTGATGTCCTTGGTGCCATGGGAGCGGACATCACCCTGCAAAACCAGCGTTCTAGCGGCGGCGAGCCAGTGGCGGATATCTTGGTGAGGAGCACCCAGCTTCATGGTACGAGCTTTGGGGCAGACATTATGCCGCGCCTGATTGATGAGATTCCTGTGCTGACCATAGCGGCAATGCTGGCAGAGGGCGAAACCGTCATTACGGGGGCAGGCGAGCTGAGAGTCAAGGAAACCGACCGCATCCAGGCTATCAGCGACCAGTTCAACAAGCTGTGTGACTGCGTACAGGCAACGGAGGACGGACTTATTATTCAGGGCACGCCTGACGCAAAATGGCGCAAGGGAACGTGCTTTAGCTATGATGATCACCGCATTGCCATGACGCTGGCTGTAGCAGGCATGGCTGGACAGGGCGTGGAGATCGAGAAGCCTGACTGCATAGATATTTCTTATCCGAGCTTTTATGAGGAATTGAGTCGTCTGTACAAATAAAAATAGGGAGAATGATAAATGAGTAATCTTGTTGTAGCGATAGACGGTCCTGCCGGAGCAGGCAAGAGCACAGTGGCACAGCTTGCGGCAAAGGAACTGCACTGTACCTATATAGATACCGGTGCGATGTACCGTGCCGTGGCGTGGAAGACGTTGCAGGCAAAACAGCCAGTTAGCGAGGAGCTTATCCTGTCCGTGGCCAGGGACATCAAGGTGGAGCTGTCCTACGCCGCTGGCAAAACCGAGGTCAAGGTGGACGGCACGGATGTGACTGCGGCTATCCGCACGCCTGAGGTGACAGCCATCGTTTCCCAGGTAGCGGCTCTTGGACCGGTGCGTGCCAAGATGGTCGAGCTGCAGCGCCAAATGGCAAGCCAGGGCGATGTGCTGATGGATGGGCGTGATATTGCGACCAATGTGCTGCCTGATGCCAATGTGAAGATATTCCTGACCGCCTCTATAGAGGAAAGGGCGCGCCGCCGTTTCAAGGAAATGCAGGCCAAGGGCTACGCTGTAAAGCTCGATGAGCTGCAGGCGGACATTGCCGCAAGGGACAAGGCTGACAGCGAGAGAGAGATTTCGCCCTTGGTACAGGCTGAGGATGCAGAGCTTTTGGACACCAGCCATATGGGTATTGACGAGGTTGTAGCGGCTATCGTGGCAAGGTGCAGAAAGGCGGGAAAGCATTGAGTTTGAGCCTGTTTGGCAGTGTAGGGAGAAATTTTTTAGCATCAAAGGAGTCAAAGTATGTTTTATAAGGTACTGAGATTTGTGCTGCAGATAATCTTTGGGATCCTTTTCCGACCGCAGATCATAGGCAGGGAAAATGTGCCTATGACTGGCGGCATGATTATGGCAGCCAATCATCTTAGCAACTGGGATCCGCCCATGGTCGGCACGTATATGCCGCGTCCGGTGGCGTACATGGCAAAAGAGGAGCTATTTAAGCCGGCGATTGCCGGAGCGGTTATCAGAAGCCTTTATGCCTTTCCCGTAAAGCGCGGTGCGGCAGACAGGGGCGCTATCAAGACAGCCATGGGGATTCTCAAGAACGGCTTGTGCCTGGGCGTTTTTCCCGAGGGACATCGCAGCAAGACCGGACGCATGGGCAAGGCAGAGTCAGGCGTGGCCTTGCTCGCCGCAATGGGCAAGGTGCCGGTAGTGCCGACTGCCATCATCAATACCAATAAGATATTTAAGTCGGGCAGTATTTTTCCACAGATAAAAATCATTTTCGGCGAGCCGGTTTATTTTCAGGGCAAGCACAACGACAAGGAAGCCTTGGCAGGCTTTGCCAACGATATTATGGTAAAAGTACAGGATTTGCTGGATAAAAATACCTAAAATAAAAATTTTTTCGCAAAAAAACAGTAAATTTATAAAATTTGCATAGCCAATAATAAAATTTCATGATATAATGTCAGAGTATTTTGGAGTATCAATTTCTTATCTGTATTTGAGGTGACAGTTTTTGGAGGTTTATTTAGCGGAGAATCTTGGCTTCTGTTACGGAGTAAAAAGAGCAATCCAACTGGCTGAGGATTCTGTTTCCCCTGATACACATTCCTATACCTTGGGGTCGATTATCCACAATCCCCAAATGGTAGCCAGGCTGGCTGAGGAAGGAATTGGCAAGATAGAATCACTGGATGAGATTGCTTCAGGTACGGTGATTGTGCGTTCGCATGGCGTCGGCCCTGATGTTTATGACAAGATTGCGAACAAGGGGCTTGGCTTGGTAGATGCTACCTGCCCGCATGTGAAGAAGGCGCAGAGCGCTGCCAGACAGTTGGCAGATGCCGGCTATCAGGTGGTCATCGTGGGCGACAAGAATCATCCGGAGGTACGCAGTATTTTAGAGTGGGCAGGCGAGGGCGCTGTTGCCGTCAATACCGAGGAAGAGGCAGAAGCCTTGCCGAGGTGTGGCAGGCTGGGCATCGTGTCTCAGACGACCTTTTCGGGAGCGCGCTTCAGGAAGATTGCTTCTATAATGCTGGACAAATCGCCAAACATACGCATACTCAGGACTATCTGTACGGCTACGGATCAGCGTCAGGCGGCGGCAGTCAAGCTGGCGTGCCAGGTGGACATGATGATCGTGGTGGGCGGCAGAAACAGTGCCAATACGACAAAGCTGGCGCAGCTTTGTCAGGAGAAGTGTAAAACATACCATATCGAAACGGCTGATGAGGTTTGTGACGAGTGGTTTGCTACAATAAAAAAAATTGGTATTACAGCGGGTGCATCTACGCCTGACTGGATTATCAAGGAGGTTTACGAGAAGTGTCAGAAGAAATGAACATGGAAGCTCTGTTAGCAGCTGAGGAAGAATCTATTAAGGAGATCAATGAGCACGATTTGGTAGATGCTTTAGTAGTTGCAGTAAATGACAACGAAGCTATTGTTAATATCAAAGGCAATAAGAATGATGTTCCTATTGCAAAGCATGAGCTGGCTGATCCAGCTCCAGAGTCCGCTAAGGACGTTGTAAAGGTTGATGACGTAATCGAGGTTCTGGTTGTTTCCAAGGGCGGCGAGAACGGCTTGGTTGTTTCCAAGGTAAAGGCTGACCGCCTTGCTTGCTGGAAGGAGCTTGACGGCATCGTAGAGAAGGGCGAGCCTGTTGACGCTGAGATTAAGCAGGTTGTCAAGGGCGGCCTGGTTGCCAATGTAATGGGCGTGCGTGCCTTCATTCCTGCATCTCAGGTTGACCTGCACTATGTAAAGGATCTCGAGAGCTATGTTGGTCAGACCGTGAAGGCCCTGCCACTGGAGCTTGACATCCGCAAGCAGCGTCTTGTTCTGTCCCGTCGTCAGGTTTTGGAGACCGAGCGCGAGGCAAACCGTGCCAAGGTATTTGAGACTATTCACGAGGGCGACGTAGTAGAGGGTACTGTAAAGCGCCTTGTTGACTATGGTGCATTCATCGACATCGGCGGCGTAGATGGTCTGGCTCACATTTCCGACCTGTCTTGGAGCCGTGTCAAGAAGCCATCTGACGTTCTGCAGGAAGGTCAGGTTCTCAAGGTAAAGGTTAAGAACATCGATCCAGAGGCTGGACGCATTTCCCTCTCCGTTAAGGAGACCATGCCTGATCCATGGCTCGAGAAGGCTGAGAAGTACACTGAAGGCTCTATCATCAGCGGTACGATCATTAAGCTCACCGACTTCGGCGCATTCATGGAGATTGAGCCAGGCTTTGACGGCTTGATTCCTATGGGCGAGCTGGCAACCAAGCGCATCAACCGTGCTGATGAGGCTGTTGAGCTGAACCAGAAGGTTAATGTCAAGATTCTTCACATCGATATGAAGAGAAAGCGTATTTCCCTCAGCATCACCAAGGCAAACAATGGCGAGGCTGCAGAGTAATAGCTGCTAAAAAAGAAGATTTTTCTGTAAGGAGTGGTGGCAACATCACTCCTTATTTACAGTTACAAAATAGTGCAGGCGATTCAGAGATCGGCAGGAGAAAAGATAGTAAGCAATGAAAATGTATGGTAAAATATTGACAGTGCCGGAGGGCAGTCTGGCAGAGGAGCTGGAGCTTGTTCCAGGAGACAAGCTGCTGGAAATCAACGGCATGAAGCTCCGGGACATCATCGATGTCAGCTTTGCCTTTGCCTGTGAAGAGGTAGAGATGCTGGTGGAGCACAGCGATGGTCAGCAGGAGATATATGAATTTGACAAGGACTATGACGAGGAGCTGGGGGTAGAGTTTGAATCCGCCGTCTTTGACGGCATCAGGCATTGTGCCAACAACTGCTATTTCTGCTTTGTTGACCAGGTAGCGCCCAATATGAGGGACAGTCTGAACATCAAGGACGACGATTATCGTATGTCCTTTTTATATGGCAATTTTGTCACGCTGACCAACATGGTGGAGCAGGATTTTCAGCGCATCAAGAAGTATCATCTTTCGCCGCTGTTTGTCTCTGTCCAATGCACCAATCCCGAGCTGCGCAGGCAGATGCTCCGCTGCAAGACCGCTGACCGGCTTATGAGCCAGCTAGACAGGCTTGAGGCGGCTGATGTAGAATATCATACGCAGATTGTTCTCTGCCGCGCCCTAAATGACGGCGCCGAGCTGGATCGCTCTATCAGGGATATTATGGCAAGACAGCCATATGCACAGTCAATGGCGATAGTTCCTGTCGGACTGACGAAGTTCCGGCAGGACTGCTATCCGCTGCAGGGCTTTGATCAGGAAAGTGCCGCCAAGGTAGTCGATCAGGTGGAAAAGTATCAAAGGGCGCAGAGGGAAAAGGATGGCAGAACTTTTGTTTATTTGGCAGATGAGTTCTATCTTTTGTCCGGTAGGCCACTGCCGCCAGCGGAATATTACGATGGCTTTCCCCAGCTCGACAACGGCATAGGCTTGGCGCGGAGCTTTGTCGAGGACTTCAAGCAGGCTGCCGAGGAAGCAGGCGGTAATGCAGCTTCAAACGCTAGAGCTGATAAGGGACAACGTCGCAGGCTGGCTGTGGTGTCAGGCACTGCCATAGAGCCTTTGCTCAAGCGTCTGGCGGCTTCCTTGGAGCTTGCAGATGTGGATGTCGTCATGGTGCCAGTGCCCAATGAGCATTTTGGCACGACCGTCAATGTCTCAGGACTTTTGACAGCGCATGATATGCTGGCAAAGCTCCGCGGCATTGACAAGGAGGTAGACGGCGTTATGCTGCCGGAGTCTGCCTTGCGGACGGGCGATAATATTTTCTTGGATGATATGAGCCTAGAGGATTTTTGCAGCCAGCTTTCCTGCCGCGTGGAAACCGTGGCAGGCGGAAATGATTTTTATGCTGCCTTGACGGATTGGGACAGCTACAGCGGTGTGGGTGCAGGCAATACAGCCTATATGTGGCAGAGCAACGCAGCCTATACCAAGAGAGGAGGAATAAAATGAGTAAGCCTATAGTCGCTATCGTAGGCCGCCCGAATGTGGGCAAGTCTACTCTTTTTAATCAGATTGGCAAAAGACGCGTGTCGATTGTTGATGATATGCCGGGAGTAACCCGTGACAGAATTTATATGGAAGCCGAATGGCTGAACCACAATTTTACCATGATTGATACAGGCGGTATCGAGTTTGAGGATACCGACCACATCCTGAAGTCCATGCGCCAGCAGGCATTGGTTGCCATGGAGGAAGCCGATGTTATCGTCTTTGTCGTAGACGGCAGGGCGGGTCTGACCACGGCTGACGAAGAGGTAGGGCGCATGCTCCGCAATACCAAGAAGCCCGTTATCGTGGCTGTCAACAAGATAGACAGTCCGCAGCTCGAAACAGCCATCTATGAGTTTTACAGCCTCGGACTGGGTGATCCTATCGGCATAGCGGCATCCAATTCCCTCGGACTGGGCGATTTGCTGGATGCCGTGGTTGCCTCGTTCCCAGAGGCTGTTGGCGAGGACAAGGACGAGGACGAAATCAGCATAGCGGTTATCGGCCGCCCGAATGTCGGCAAGTCCTCTATCGTCAATGCCCTGATTGGCGAGAACAGGGTGATTGTCAGCGATGTGGCTGGCACGACGAGGGATGCCATCGACACGCATTTCGTGGCAGACGGCATCAAGTTCATGCTGATTGATACGGCTGGCATGCGCCGCCGCGGCAAAATAGACGAGGCTATCGAGCGCTACAGCGTGATGCGCTCCCTGAGAGCCGTTGACAGGGCGGATGTCGTCCTGATGGTTATCAATGCCGAGGAGGGCATCACGGAGCAGGACAAGAAGATTGCCGGGTATGCGCATGAGTCCGGCAAGGGCGTTATCATCGTGGTCAACAAGTGGGATGTATTCCCAGACAAGGATGACAAGTCCACCCTGCGCTTTACCGAGGATTTGCGCGATGAAATCGGCTTCTTGCAGTATGCTCCGGTAGTATATACGTCTGCCCTTACCGGCCAGCGTATTCACAGAATCACGGAGCTGGTAAAATACGTGGCAGACCAGCAGTCCATGCGTATTCAGACCAGCGTCCTCAACGAGCTGATTCGTGACGCAGTATCTGTCAATCCGCCGCCATCCCATCGCGGCAAGCAGCTCAAGATTTTCTTCATGACGCAGACGGATATTCAGCCGCCAAAATTCATCGTCTTTGTGAATGACCCTGAGCTGATGCATTTTTCCTATCTGCGCTTTTTGGAAAATCGTCTGCGCGAGAGCTTTGGCTTTGAGGGCACGCCTTTGAAGCTGGTCGTAAGGGGGCGCAAGGAAGAGGAGGACTACTGATATGCTGGGATTTATCGTAGCGGCGGTTGCAAGCTATCTTTTAGGCTCGATTCCCAATGGGCTGATTCTCGGCAAGGGCATCTGGGGCGTGGATCTGCGTCAGCATGGCAGCGGCAATATCGGCGCTACCAATGCCTGGCGCACCATTGGCAAGGCTGGCGGCATCAGCATATTCTTTTTGGATATGCTCAAGGGCGCTCTGAGTGCCTACTTGGGATTGAGCCTGGGCGGCGAGCTGGCAGGGATTGTCTGCGGCCTTTTGGCAATAGCAGGACATTCCTGGTCAATTTTCCTCGGCTTCAAGGGCGGCAAGGGCGTTGCGACCGGGCTGGGCGTTATCGCTACGCTCATGCCTTGGGTGACGCTTATCGTCTTTGCGGTATGGCTGGCAATCGTCAAAATCACTGGATATGTGTCGCTCGGCTCTGTCGTGGGCGCTGTCCTCGTGCCCGTGTTGGCGCTGGCGATGGGACTGCACACCGACTTTATGGCTTTGGGCGTTATTGCGGCAGTGTTTATCGTCTACAGGCACAAGAGCAATATCGGAAGGCTTCTAAATGGCACGGAGAGCAAGATAAAATCAGGGCATCATCACGTTAAATAGCAAGATGCATGAAGCAGGAATGGTGAGCTAATGGAAAAATATCGCATTGTACCAGAAAATTGCAAACGGCTGGGCCAGCTTATGACAGGCATGGAGCTGGGCTATCAGGAGGGCAGGCTTTTGGATACGGCGGTCATCCGCCATGTAGAGGTAACTCCTGCTTCCAATATGTGGGAGCTTTTGGTCTGGAGCTTGGAAAAAGTGCCCGAGGAGCTGCTCACGAGGTGCACGGAGTATCTGATTCACAGGCACGAGCTGCAGGAGGTACGCTTCTATACCACCGTTATCAAGATGGAAAAGGTGCTCGAGCAGAAGTGGGAACAGCTTGTGGAGTTTGTCACCAAGAGCGACCATGCCGCCAAGGTGATTTTGGAGCAGTCGAGGCGTGTCTACGGCCATCAGGAAATCCTTTTGCAGGTTCAGGGCGATTTTGCCAAATATCTGCTGGAACAGCACAAGGTGCTGGCAAAGCTCCGCGAGGGCACGGAGAAAATCATCGGCTATCCTGTGCCGCTGCAGTGTCAGGCTGTCTATGAAGAAATTGATGCTATCCAAAGAGAGCTGCCGCAGCAAGACCCGGCTTATCTTGAAGCTCTGAAAAGGGCGCAGTCTGAGCCAAAGACGCCGGTAGCTCAGGGAAGCAATGCGCCAAGGTCTGTCTCTGGCAAGGAAGCTCTGCCGCCGCACCCTGCAGCCAATCAAACCTCTGGCTTTGGCGGTGCAAACGGCAGTGCTAATTCTGCCGGTGATGCCAGCGGCAGCAATGGCGGCAGGAAATACCGCCGCCGCCAGCTAGTCATCGGGGCGGATGACTCGCCCGTCGTATTTGGCGAGGGCATTGTGGGCGACATCGTGCCTATCAGCCAGCTACAGGGCGAGATGCGCCTGGTTATTGCTCAAGGGTACATTGGCGGCGTTGATGGCAAGGAGTTTGCCAATACCAATATGCTGCTGTTTTCGCTGGCTGACAGCACCGAGGGCATAAGCTGCAAGGTGTTTATCAAGGAGCACGATGGCTACGAGGTGGTGTTGAGCCGTCTGAAGAAGGCTGCCAAGTCGGGCGGCATCATCAAGGTCAAGGGCGCTGTCCGCTATGATACCTATAGCAATGACTACAGCCTGATGCCGGACTCTTTGATGCTGGTCGAGCAGGAAGCTCGTCAGGACAGGGCGGAGGAAAAGCGCGTTGAGCTGCATTGTCATACCAACATGAGCTCCATGGATGCCGTTTCCTCTGCCAAGTCCCTTATCAAGACCGCTGCCAAATGGGGCTGGCCGGCTATCGCCATTACGGACCATGGCTGCGTACAGGCGTTTCCTGATGCCATGTCGGCTGCCAAGGATGCCGGCATCAAGGTTATCTATGGCGTAGAGGGCTATTTGGTCGGCGATGACTACAAGCAAAAGAAGGCGCACCACATTATCATTTTGGCAAAGAATCCTATCGGCTTGCGCAATCTTTACAAGCTGGTTTCGATGTCCAATCTGCGCTTTTTCTTCAAGCGTCCGAGGCTGCCAAAAAAATTGATTCAGGAGTATCGGGACGGCTTGATTATCGGCTCTGCCTGCGAGGCTGGCGAGCTGATGCGCGCTATTGTGGGCGGTGCTTCAGATGAGGAGCTTTTGGAGATTGCTTCCTTTTATGATTATCTGGAAATCCAGCCTATCGGCAACAATGAGTTTTTGGTGCGCGATGAAGCCTTTCCGCACATAAATACTGATCAGGATTTAATCAATCTCAATCTCAAGGTAGCCGAGCTTGCCAAAAAGCTCGGCAAGCCGCTTATCGCTACTTGCGATGTGCATTTCCTCAATCCGGAGGACTACATCTATAGAGCCATTCTCATGAAGGGCACAGGCTTCAAGGATGCAGACAAGCAGCCGCCGCTTTTCCTGCGAACTACAGAGGAAATGCTCGCTGAGTTTGAGTATCTCGGCAAGGATGCCGCCTATGAAGCGGTCGTGACCAATCCGAGGAAGATTGCCGACATGGTTGAGAGGTTCAAGCCTATCCCTGACGGACTGTATTCGCCGATGATTCCGGGTGCGGACGAGGCAATCAGCGATATGACTTATGCCAAGGCGCATGAGCTTTATGGCAGCGTCCTGCCCGATGTGGTGCAGGCGAGGATTGACCAAGAGCTGAAGCCTATCATCGCCCATGGCTTCTCGGTGCTGTACCTGATTGCGCACAAGCTGGTGCGCAAGTCAAATATTGACGGCTATCTGGTAGGCTCTAGAGGCTCTGTCGGCTCGTCCTTCGTGGCGACCATGACGGACATCACCGAGGTAAATCCTTTGCCGCCGCACTGGCGCTGTCCTTATTGCAAGCACAGCGAGTTTGTGCTCGACGGCTCGTATGGCTGCGGCTATGATTTGCCGGACAAGGCGTGCCCTGTCTGCGGCACGAACATGGTCAAGGATGGGCATGAGATACCTTTTGCCGTATTTCTAGGCTTTGACGGCGACAAGGTTCCTGATATTGACTTGAACTTTTCAGGCGAGTATCAGCCAGTGGCGCACAAGTATACCGAGGAACTTTTTGGCAAGGACAATGTATTTCGGGCAGGCTCTATCACGACCGTGGCAGATAAGACCGCTTACGGCTTTGTCAAGAAATATTATGAGGAAAAGGGTCAGTCCAAGCGCGAGGCTTTTATCGGACATATGGCTGCCGGCTGTCAGGGCGTCAAGCGCACCACGGGTCAGCATCCGGCTGGCATCATGGTTGTGCCGCGCAACATGGATGTGCATTTTTTCACGCCGCTGCAGCATCCGGCAGACGATTTGTCCTCAAATACGATTACGACCCATTTTGATTAAATGGGAGCCGCATACTCGTGACTTTAGTTGTGAGTTAGGCGACCAAGCTAGTCAGCGCATATAGAAATATGTGCGTAGAGATAGATGCTGAAATCTATCCAATACTACTCGAACTGCTGGAAACTCCTAAAGATAGCAGAACTACAACGCAAGGATGAAAGAAGCCTAGGCGTGAATGTGGCGAAAGCG
>SAMEA104315434__coassemble_134_pt1 | contig 60431 bp, 53 predicted proteins | sample SAMEA104315434__metabat2_high_PE_033 | metagenome-assembled genome bin SAMEA104315434 (sample SAMEA104315434) | gut metagenome | biome: Monkey gut; feature: monkey-associated habitat; material: faeces | place: China | collected 2013 | reverse complement strand
ACGCCGAAAGTACTTGGCTGGAGACGGCCCGGGAGGATAGGAAGTCGCCGGTTAGGAAAGAGACTGTTTATGCAGTCTCTTTTTTTGCGTGCAAAAATATCTCACCGAGCACATGCTATTTTTTGATAAATCCTGATATAAGCAGTATGTTATCATCTTGCAGATTATATTCAAAATGTCGCCTGAAAGACGACCACAATGCTTTGTAAAAGCTGTATAATATAACGAGCAAGCATATTGAAACTATTGTATTTAGGGGAAGAAATCATGTGTAAGACAGAAAAAATATTATCTGCGCTATGGGCTAAGAAAAAGGAATTGGCAAATCAATTTTATTGGCTTCCGTTGACTGTGCACTTGACGGACACAATGGGCGTCATGAAATTTCTTTGGCAGCATTGGGTTAGCGAGGGGCAGAAGAACAATATTATCAAAACACTGGAGGTAGCAGCTCCTAACTTAGACATAGATGATATTGCAGTGAATCTAGCCTGTTTTTTGGCAGGAGTGCACGATATAGGCAAATGTACGCCAATGTTCCAATCTCAAAAAGGCTATAGCAATTCTAAAGATTTGGATATGTCTATTTTAGAGCAATTAGAATTGTCTGGCCTTGCTGGAATGGAGAAGATAGATTTTGACGCAGCTGCACGCAGGCGTGCGCATCATAGCATTATGGGTGAATATCTGTTGCGGAATTTTGGCGTGAGGCAGGAAATAGCTTCTATCATAGGCGCACATCATGGAAAACCAGCAGATACAGAACAATCTGTGACAGACTTAAGGGCATATCCTGAATATCTTTATCAAGAAAGCCAAGGCGTTATCCATGAGCAATGGCAGAATATGCAGAAAAAAATCGTCCATGATGCCCTAAAGGCAACAGGCTTTGTCGACTCAAGAGGCGAAGCAGATGTATCTTTGCTGCCAAAAATGGGAGAGCCAGGACAGGTAATCTTATCAGGCTTATTGATAATGGCTGACTGGATTGCCAGCAACGAAAGCTATTTTCCTCTGATTCCATTGGGCGAAAAGGCATTGCCGAATACAATGGAACGTTTAAGGCATGGCATAGCTGCCTGGTCTGCGTATAATCCTGTAGAATCCTTGGATGTGATAAGCGTGCCTAGCGCAGATATGTATTATCAAAAAAGATTTAACTTTTCACCGAGGGCATTTCAGCAAAAGATATTTGATGTGGTTGCCAGCACGGATAATCTGGGTATGCTTATCTTGGAAGCGCCTATGGGCTCTGGCAAGACAGAAGCAGCCGTGGCAGCCGCCGAAGAGCTGATGGGCAAGAAAAAGCTCGATGGCTTATTTTTCGGACTGCCAACGCAGGCAACCTCCAATGGCATTTTTCCTCGAATCAATGCATGGCTCAAAAATTTTGCGGAGGAACATGATGCGATTGAGAAAATAAAACTCATGCATGGCAAGGCAGCATTGAATGACCTACAGGAAGAATTGCTAGAGGGCATCCATGTCGATGAAGATTTTGGCTCAGGAGTGCTTACGGCACAATGGTTTGCGGGAAAGAAAACATCAATATTGAGCGATGCCGTAGTCGGCACAGTGGACCAATTCCTGCTGGCGGCATTGAAGCAAAAGCATCTTGCCCTGCGACATTTGGGATTTTCGAGAAAAATTGTCATTATTGATGAGGTTCATGCGTATGATGCCTATATGGATGTATTTTTATGCCGCGCTATCGAATGGATGGGAGCATATGGCATACCTGTAATATTGCTGTCAGCCACGCTGCCTGCTGAAACTAGAAAAAAACTTCTTTTTGCGTATCTCAGTGGTCAAGGCAGGAAAATGAGCAAGCAGGAGAAAGAGGAGTATACGCAAAAATTGCAGTCTATGGCATATCCGATACTTACCTATACGGACAATGGCAAAATTTTTCAAAACAAGGATTTTCCTAGAGAAAAGGATAAGCGGGTTGCAGTAAAAGCACTTGATGAAGCAAAATTGGAAGAAACCCTTAGATTATTGCTGTCTGAAGGTGGAGTTGCTGGGATAATAGTCAATACCGTACTTAGGGCACAGGAGATTTTTGAGCACCTAGCAGAGGTATTTCCCAATGATGTAAAGCTGCTGCATGGCAAGTTTATTGATACGGATCGTGCGATTAAGGAAAAGCAGCTTATGGAAACTATAGGGAAGGGGGTAAAGCGTCCGCAGCGTGCGATTATTGTTGGAACACAGGTATTGGAACAATCCTTGGATATTGATTTTGATGTGCTCATCAGCGATTTGTGCCCTATGGATTTGCTTTTGCAGCGTGTTGGGCGTCTGCACCGCCACGCTATTCCCCGTCCGCAGAACTTGTCACAGCCTGTATTGTATGTGATGGGAGAAAGCCAAAATTTGGAATTTGAGTCAGGAGCAGCGGCGATTTATGGAGATTATCTGCTCGCAAGGACGCAGTATTTGCTGCCAAAGCAGGAGATATTGATACCCAGCGATATACCATTGCTGGTACAGCGAGTGTATGGCAGTGAGGATATTGCTTTGCCGGCAGGCGTGCAAGAGGCTTATGAGCAAGCGCAAAAGAAGCATTTGCATGATTTAGAAAATGAAAATGATAAGGCCAATAAACAATTCTTATTGTCTAAGCCGCATTTAAAAATAAGACCAGAAAAGTATAATCTCGTAGGCTGGCTGAATACTGAGGCAAGATGTGAGAGTGAAGCTAATGCCTTTGCGCGAGTGCGTGATGCGGAAGAAAGCATAGAGGTTCTTGCCTTGCTAAAATGTGGTACTGGATATGGATTTTTTTGTAAAAAAGAGGATATTTCCAATCAAATGGAGAATTATAACATTACCAAAGAGGTTGCCAAGCGTACCTTGAAATTGTCTGAGGCAATGGCCAAATATGCTTGTGGCAGTGTATACAAAACAATTGAATGGCTAGAAAAATATAATCAAGCACACTTGCCTTGCTGGCAAAAGCAGCCATGGCTGAAAGGAAGCTTGGGAATTATTTTTGAAAATATAGATGATGGATATACAGGCGAATTTCAATTAGGCAATATTGTACTACGCTATAATCGTGATGTTGGGCTAAAATGGCGCAAGTTAGATGATTAAGTAGATAGGAGGCAGTCATGGGCAGATATAATTTATTGGATGAGGATTGGGTTGTAGTTTTGCGGAAAGATTCAGGAGCTGTAGAAAATGTGTCGCTTTTGACGCTCTTTGAACATGCCCAGGAATATCGTTCCTTGGCAGGCGAAATGGAAACGCAGAATTTTGCCGTCCTGCGAGTTTTATTAGCGATTCTGACAACAGTATTTACCCGTGTGGATGAATTAGGTGAAGCATATGAATGGATTCAATTAGATGGTTCAGAAAAACTCATTGTAGAGGAAGCAGTAGATGAAGATGATGCTGAGGACTATATCGACGCTTTGAGTGATACTTGGGAAGCAATATGGAAAAACCACAGTTTTCCAGCAGCAGTCATGCAATATCTAAAAGCATGGCATGAGCGTTTTTATCTCCTTGATGACAAATATCCATTTTTTCAGGTGACGAAAAAGGATTTGGTGGATAGATTGCCTGCAGGAAAAAATGGTACTCAATTTGCAGGGAAGCAGATAAATCGCCTAATTTCTGAAAGTGGCAATAAAGAAGCTATGTTTGCACCTGTTGCAGGCAAGGGAAAGAGCTGCATGACAGAGGCAGAGCTGGCTCGCTGGCTGATTGCCATGCAAGGCTATATTGGCACAGCGGATAAAACAAAGTTCCCGAAAGAAAATAAGGATAAGGATTCTAAGGGATGGCTTTATGATATTGGCGGCATTTATATGGCAGGCGATGATCTATTTGAAACCTTGTGGATGAATACCATGCTGTATCACACAGAGGATGATATACGTTACACCATCACGCCGCAATCGCCTTGCTGGGAAGATGAGCCTTCTGCACGCTTGGATGCCATACTGGCAGGAAAGCCGATGAAGAATTTGACAGCTTTATATACAGTATGGAGCAGGGCAGTATATATTTCCCCTGCTTGGATTAGCGGGACGGAAGTTTCGGTTGAAGCAGTAAAGCTGACGGAAATAGCTCATGAAAATGCTTTTTTGGAGCCTATGACATTATGGAGTTATAGTAAAACGGGAGAGCATAAAAATAAGTTTATGCCTAGAGCACATCAGCCAGCGCAGGCATTATGGCGCTCCTTTGGCTTGCTGATTCCAGAAAATGGCACTGCTGAAGCTAAACGGCCAGGCATTATGGATTATTATCATCGGATAGCACATTTTCTTGATAATCGCATGGTAAAGCTGCATGCTGTCAGTATGCTATCCGATGGCAATGCTACCTCTTGGATGCCTGTAGATGAGGTTACAGATACACTTTCTCTCAATGAAATTATTCTGACTGATGATGAAAGTGATGGCTGGAGCGTGCGAGTGCGCAATATAGTGGCAGAAACTAAAAGCATTGTTGAAAGAGTTTATAAGGACTTCCTAAAGGAAGTAGCCAAGGTGCGTGGTATTAAAGAAGACGCTTTTGTCACGGCACATCAAGCGGCACTTTATGAAAAGATAGATATTCCTTTTAGAGAATGGCTATGGCGTATTCAGCCTGCTGATGACAAGGCGGCTAAGGAAGGTCTTTGGAAAACGGAGCTTTATCAGATTGCCTTGCGAGAAGCAGAGCAGCTCATGAGTCACCTGTCGCCTAGAGATTATAAAGGCGAAAAAAATTGTATGACAGCCTATCATGCTTTCAAGAAGCAGTTAAGAAAACAGCTTCTTCCAAGCATGGATTAAAATTTAGTCAGTATGGCAAAAGGAGGGATTACTTTTGGAGCAGGAAAAAGAAGATGTCTATAAAGTGACAGCCAGAATACTGGCGAAGCTCAAAGCACAGGAAGAATCGTCAAGCGGCAAGGCGGCCTTGGCAGCGCTTCGCCATAGTATCGGCAAGCCGCTAGGTGCTGCCACGGATATATGGCCGCTTATATTAGAAAATATGCCAGAGGAATTTCTTTCCCATAACGGTAAAGAAACAAAAGAAGAGTGTGCTGTTTATGCGGCATTGCAGTTGTATGCAGTGCAAAGGCAGGGCACTCGGGGAAGATTTGCGGCGGAAGCTGTCCAAAATATAGGAGAAGCATTACAAAAAATTCGCAAGGGGGCTGGGCAGGAATCCTTGGATCGGAGATTTGTAGCAACCATCTCTGCTACATCCTTTACCGCTTTGGTCTATCAGCTAAGACAGTTGATGAAGCTCGCCAAGGCAAGAGGGGCTTTGCCTGTAAATTTTGCAGCCTTGGCTAAGGATTTTTATTGGTATCAAATGGGAGCAAGAGAAAAGATTTGCTTGCGTTGGGCGGAAGCCTATTACAAAATGGATAAGGATAAGAAGGTAGAGTCAGTTTCTAAGTGAACTGCTGAGAGGGAGGATAATTTATGAACACCAAGCGTTTATTTTTGGATATTCATGCCATTCAGGTTTTGCCGCCATCAAATATCAATCGCGATGATACAGGCAGTCCGAAAACAGCCAGTTATGGCGGTGTAACACGTGCCCGTGTCAGCTCTCAGTCTTGGAAAAAGGCAATACGGGATTATTTTAGAGAATTTGGCGATAGTTTTGATGTAGGGGTGCGCACTGTCAAGCTAAGGGATTACATTGTAAGCAAAATGCTGGCAAAGGATGCAACGCTTTCTGAAGAAATAGCCAGCAAGAAGGCTGAGGAAACTTTAAAAGCTGCAGGGTTGAAATTAAAAGACGGCAGACTGTCTGCTTTATTTTTCATAGGTGCCAAGCAGGCTGAAGCATTGGCTAGAGCCGCAATTGCAGGTGAAACTGACAAGGCAAAACTATCTGCAGCCTTGAAAGAGAATCCAGAGATTGACATTGCCCTGTTTGGACGTATGCTGGCAGATGATCCGACTAAAAATGAAGATGCCTCCTCGCAGGTTGCCCATGCTATTTCCACACATGAGGTACAAACCGAATATGATTATTTTACGGCGGGGGACGATTTGGCTGACAAGGATAATGCTGGTGCAGCCATGATTGAAACCAACGAGTTCAATTCATCTACGCTTTATCGCTATGCCAATGTGGCGGTTCATGAATTTCTCAAGCAGATGAACAATGACAAGGAAGTGACAGCCAAGGCATTGCGTCTGTATATTGAAGCCTTTGCCAATTCCATGCCTACAGGCAAAAGCAATAGCTATGCCAACCAGACATTACCGCAGCTATTGCTCATTGAGCTTAGGGATGATCGTCCGATCAGCTTTGTCAGTGCTTATGAAAATCCGGTTAAGGACAAGAATGGGTATACAGAAGAGTCAGTCAGGAGGCTTTTTGCAGAAGCCAATAGAGCCAACAAGTTTGTACATCAGCCGATAGCGAGCTTCTGTCTTGTGGCGGATGATGCATGGTATTCATCCGAGGCAGAGAGTGCTTTTGAGGGCAAAAAAGAGGATAGCATCAATGAGCTGCTGGATGACTTTGCAGGAGAATTGGACAATATTCTTTGATGGTAGGGATGGACGATGAAAACAATTTTATTGAAATTTGCCGGACCTATGCAGTCTTGGGGAACTGATTCCCATTTTGAGACAAGGCATACCGATTTGTATCCCTCCAAAAGCGGCGTATTGGGCTTGGTAGCGGCTGCATTAGGCTGGAGGCGCAATGATGAACGTATCGAAGAGCTGAATAGAATTTGTTTCGCAGTAAGGGTAGATCAGCCTGGGACTATGCTTATGGATTACCACGTAGCGCATAAGTCGGAAGTAAAAAAAGGCGAAGTTACCAACGGTCGTACATATGTTACTAAAAGATATTATTTGCAGGATGCGGTTTTTGTGGCAGCTCTAGGCATATCTCAAGCAGAGGAGGTTGATACCATACTGGCTGCCCTGAGGAATCCGTATTTTCAGCCCTATATGGGACGCCGTTCTCTGCCTCTGCCCATGGATTTTGTCCTAGATGTCGTGGAGGGAGATCCCATTTCTGCACTGCGTGAATTTCCTTGGCAGGCGGTAGATTGGTATAAAAAAAGAGAGCAGGCGAAGGAAGGTAGTAAGCGTTTATCCATCTTTGCAGAAACGGAAATGGCGGATGGCATCTCAAGAAGACGCCGTGATCACGTATTGTCATTGGCAAATTCAGGACGTCGCTACCTGCCGCGCATGGAATATGAAACCGTCTGCGAAATTGAATTGCCGCAATCAAAGCAGGAGCATGATGCCTTTGCTGCTCTAGGAGGTATGTAAAATGTATCTTTCCAGAGTTCAAATAGATACAGACAATCGAAGAAAAATACGCAATCTTACCCATCTAGGTGCTTATCATGATTGGGTAGAACGCAGCTTTCCTAGTGAAATAGCCAAAGAAGAACGAACACGCAAGCTATGGCGTATTGACCATTTGCATGGCAAGGAGTATCTGCTGATTGTGAGCAAGGAGAAGCCTGCTTTGGCAGAGTTTTGTCGTTATGGCGTAGAGGGCAGTGCTGCAAGCAAAGATTATGACATCCTTTTAGAAAAATTAAAGGTTGGCATGAAATGCCGTTTTCGTGTCGTACTGAATCCTGTGGTAGCAGTTTCTGCAGGCTTAGGAAAAAGGGGGCGCATCATGCCTCATGTAACGGTGCAGCAGCAAATGGATTATCTGAAGGCTCGCGCAGAAAGTCAGGGATTTAGTCTCACTGACGGAGGATATGATATAACAGAGCGGGACTATGCAGTTTGGCGAAAGGGTAACAAGCGTATCCGCCTAAGCAGGGTAGCCTATGAGGGCGTATTGGCAATCACGGATATTGAATTGTTTCATAGGCTGCTGACTGAGGGGATGGGAAAGAAAAAAGCATATGGTTTTGGCATGATGACAGTTATTCCCGTGGAGGCATAGTATGGCAAAATCAGTTATTGCTGGCAAATCCGGGGTTGCCGAATTGCCAAGAATGGAGGATCGTGCTACATTTATATATATTGAACACGCAAAGATAAGCCGTGTGGATAGTGCGGTTACGGTGGCAGATGCCAAGGGGGGTGTTCGTATTCCTGCCGCCATAGTAGGCGTGCTGCTATTGGGACCTGGTACGGACATAAGCCACCGGGCGGTAGAGCTGCTAGGCGATACTGGCACGGCGATTGTATGGGTAGGAGAACGTGGCGTGCGTTACTATGCCCACGGCAGGGCATTGGCTAGTACGACGCGTTTTCTCATGCGGCAGGCAGAACTGGTAACTAATGAGCGGAGTCGCTTAAAGGTTGCAAGGGCAATGTACAAAATGAGATTTTCTGGTGAAGATGTCTCCAAAATGACAATGCAGCAGCTTCGCTCGCATGAGGGGGCACGAGTACGGCGCATATACCGCGAGCTGTCCAAGGAATATAACGTGCAGTGGAATAAGAGAGTATACAATCCAGATGATTTTGCAGATAGTGATTCGATTAATCAGGCATTATCAGCAGCGCATGTTGCTCTTTATGGACTGGTACACAGTGTGATAGCTGCCCTAGGACTGTCGCCAGGTTTGGGTTTTGTTCATACAGGTCATGAGCGTTCTTTCGTTTATGATATTGCAGATCTTTACAAGGCAGAAGTGACAGTTCCTATAGCTTTTTCGGTGGCAGCCGAAATTGAGGCTGGACAGGATATAGGCAGGATTACCAGACAGAGAACAAGGGATGCCTTTGTGAATGGCAAGTTATTGAAACGTATGGTAAAAGACCTGCAAATATTGCTAGAAATACCTGACGAAGAGCAAATAGAGGCTGTTACTTTAAGCCTGTGGGATGATAAGGCAAAGCTAGTTCCTTATGGTGTCAATTACAGCGAGGTAGAGCCATGCCAATGACAGTTATAACCTTGAAAAGCGTGCCGCAGTCCCTGCGGGGCGACTTGACGCGGTGGATGCAGGAGATTGCTACTGGCGTGTATGTAGGAAATTTTAATAGCCGAATTAGAGATTATCTGTGGAACCGTGTAAAGGAAACCATGGGCAATGGCGAGGCAAGTATGTGCTTTGCGGCAAGAAATGAATTTGGCTACGACTTTGTTACAGAGAATACCTTGCGTTCTGTTATTGATTATGATGGCTTGCCGCTGATTTTTATTCCCAAGGAAATCTCAGAGACAAATGGCCTGAATCATGGATTTAGCAATGCAGCGAAATTTTATCATGCTAGGCATCAAGGGAGAAAGGAGGCTAAGAAAAAAACAAAGAGTTATATTGTGCTCAATATTGAAATCGATGGGGATGATGCAAAGCATAGTCGTATCTTGGAAATAGGGGCTATTTGCTGTAAAGATGGCGAAGAAACTTGTTTTCATGAGATGATTGCGTGTGAGGAGCACATTGCCAAGGCAAATGGTATCACGGATTCTATGCTGCAGCAGAAGGGCAAAACGATAGAGCAAGTAATGGCAGCGTTTCGTGAATTTGTGGGTGAAGAAGATTTAATTGGCTATCATGTTGGTTTTGAGATTGAATGTTTGAACAGGGAGTTAGGAAAATATGGACTGGAGTATTTGAGCAATCGAGTACATGATCTTTTGCCTCTGGTAAAGAGAGAGCAGATTTTTCAGGAAAATTACAAGTTGGAAACATCATTAAAAAGTTATGGGATTAGCGGAAACGTGTCTCACAGAGCTTTGGAGGATGCGGAGCTTATAAAGAGACTTGCTCAAAAGTTAAAGAAATTTGGCATTTGAACTCGGCAAGAGTGGCTTGGATAAAGGGATCCTTTACTGTCTTTCCCGCGTAAGCGGGGGTGATCCTCCGAAAGCCTGTGTGATACCCCATCAGGATAGGTCTTTCCCGCGTAAGCGGGGGTGATCCTGACTGCTGGCAAGGAAAGCTACAACAAGGCAGGTCTTTCCCGCGTAAGCGGGGGTGATCCTCTTCACAACCCAAACAGTTGTTACATAGCTCGGTCTTTCCCGCGTAAGCGGGGGTGATCCTATCATATTACCCCTCCTTGTTTCGCTCTTGCTGTCTTTCCCGCGTAAGCGGGGGTGATCCTGGGGTTGATGATGAGAAAATCATCGCAGATGTGTCTTTCCCGCGTAAGCGGGGGTGATCCTGCGTCATACAGGGGCTTGCTGTCAAACCCGAAGTCTTTCCCGCGTAAGCGGGGGTGATCCTTGAGTCACTAAAAAAATAGCGGTCATTGCGATGTCTTTCCCGCGTAAGCGGGGGTGATCCTCGCCTCTTGCTCGTTATGAGCAAGGTAAAGGGGTCTTTCCCGCGTAAGCGGGGGTGATCCCCACACGCATATTGTGATAGCTATAACAGCCAGTGTCTTTCCCGCGTAAGCGGGGGTGATCCTAGTGAAAACGTTCTTTTTTGGCTAGTGAAAAGGTCTTTCCCGCGTAAGCGGGGGTGATCCCCTGCGACTTGTTCAACTGGAAAGTGCGAGTTAGTCTTTCCCGCGTAAGCGGGGGTGATCCCTGAAAAAAGGAGGAAGAATATGCGAAATGCCAGTCTTTCCCGCGTAAGCGGGGGTGATCCTCCTGCGATGTCAAAATCGCCTGCATCAATAGTGTCTTTCCCGCGTAAGCGGGGGTGATCCCCGCAGTACGCCGTTGGATGCTTTCAGCAGTCCGTCTTTCCCGCGTAAGCGGGGGTGATCCCCTGCCGTTGTTCCTTGTTGGGTTTCCGAACGCGTCTTTCCCGCGTAAGCGGGGGTGATCCTATAGCATAGCCATATAAGCGTTTGGCTCTCTTGTCTTTCCCGCGTAAGCGGGGGTGATCCTGGACAAATTTTCTTATCGACATTGGCAAGTCCGTCTTTCCCGCGTAAGCGGGGGTGATCCCGCCCTTAGCCCTCAAATCTTCACACTTTTTAGGTCTTTCCCGCGTAAGCGGGGGTGATCCTTAGTTCATCTCTTCAAAACTTATTAGTTCATCGTCTTTCCCGCGTAAGCGGGGGTGATCCTCAAGGCTTTGCGGCTTTGCCAGTCCGCATTTGGTCTTTCCCGCGTAAGCGGGGGTGATCCGAAGCTGCTGGACGCTGGCAAGAGCACGAAAGAGTCTTTCCCGCGTAAGCGGGGGTGATCCTTCATCTTGCGCGGCACCAGCTTAGGGTGGCTGGTCTTTCCCGCGTAAGCGGGGGTGGTGATCCTCCCTCATAGCGGTTCAGCGCCCTTTCACAGGCGTCTTTCCCGCGTAAGCGGGGGTGATCCCGCTTTCAGACGCAACCGAACAAACGAGGAAGAGTCTTTCCCGCGTAAGCGGGGGTGATCCCGTCCGTATTACTCGTTTAAGTACAGGTAACAAGTCTTTCCCGCGTAAGCGGGGGTGATCCTGAGTATGGTTTTGCTTTTGTAGTTAGAACCACGTCTTTCCCGCGTAAGCGGGGGTGATCCTAAAAGAAGCAGGTCTTTCAAGCAATGACATTGGTCTTTCCCGCGTAAGCGGGGGTGATCCTAGCTTTAGATTTTGCTCCGATACCTTGTTCGGGTCTTTCCCGCGTAAGCGGGGGTGATCCCAAATATTAACTGTCGGAAGGGGTGAAGGTATGGTCTTTCCCGCGTAAGCGGGGGTGATCCCAACATCTTCGCCCTCGTCATCCTTCACCCAGTGTCTTTCCCGCGTAAGCGGGGGTGATCCCTGTCTTTGCGCTGCGCTATGGCAAGCCGCCTCGTCTTTCCCGCGTAAGCGGGGGTGATCCCAGGCTCATATGCCGCCCCAGCCTTGAGCATAGGTCTTTCCCGCGTAAGCGGGGGTGATCCCATGGAAAAATTTTCTTCTTGGGAAGAAATTAAGTCTTTCCCGCGTAAGCGGGGGTGATCCTGCATATCCACCAAAAGACATATCATATCTACTAGTCTTTCCCGCGTAAGCGGGGGTGATCCTGATTGCTGATTTCCAAGACGATTTGAAAGCCAGTCTTTCCCGCGTAAGCGGGGGTGATCCTGTGCAGAACTTACATTAAAATTACATTTCTTCGTCTTTCCCGCGTAAGCGGGGGTGATCCTCTTCGGCTCTCTGCCAAGTGCGGCAGACTCATGTCTTTCCCGCGTAAGCGGGGGTGATCCTACTCAACCTTGTAGCCTTCCTTTTCACACAGGGTCTTTCCCGCGTAAGCGGGGGTGATCCTAGACTTGTTATTGAATGTGATGTTGGTGTTCGGTCTTTCCCGCGTAAGCGGGGGTGATCCTGTTTCCACTTGTTTGTTAGAGCTCCTTGCTTTGTCTTTCCCGCGTAAGCGGGGGTGATCCTAGAACACTTTCGCCGTGGCTCATCCCTGCTTGGTCTTTCCCGCGTAAGCGGGGGTGATCCTAAAACGGATAAACGCTGAACTGGACGAGGAAAGAGAGCTGGTCTTTCCCGCGTAAGCGGGGGTGATCCTCCTAAAATGCAGATTGTATCAGCCGGACAGAAGTCTTTCCCGCGTAAGCGGGGGTGATCCTTTGTAAAGGTGGTAGTAAAATGAAAGAGAGAAGTCTTTCCCGCGTAAGCGGGGGTGATCCTGACACACTCGGCAGCATGTGCAGAATTTAATGGTCTTTCCCGCGTAAGCGGGGGTGATCCCGTTCAGATCGCCATGAAGTGCCACTGCTCGCTGTCTTTCCCGCGTAAGCGGGGGTGATCCTGAGTATGGCAAGGCTGCAGTGCTTGTCCTTTAGTATTTCCTGCGTAAGCGGGGGTGATTTTGGCCGTGCGAGTCATTGTCAGAATATCATGAAAGGTAGGTAATGAAAATACAAAATCTAACTTGCTTCCTAATGATTTTAAGCTGTATTATGAATTTTTTGTTGATACTAGTGCTAATATATAAATAATTGCTTTGGTTTGCAATGATTTGGGAGTCGGACATCTCCTCGCCGCCGTACAGAGTCCTGCGGTATTCATTCATGCGTGCTTCGTTGAGCGTGCCTTGCTTGGTCTCAATCACGGAGTCAAGGGCAGTAAATATTTCGTTGTTGGTCTTGCCGCTTGCCTTTAGCCAGTGGGTGAACTCGTGCATGAAGATTCGGCGTGCCGGCACATTGCTGTTGAGGTTGATGTAGATACCGCCGTTGTGTATGAACACGCCACGATAGCCACGGTCGGGGTGGTACACAAAGTGGACTGGCACGCCTATACGCTTGCCAAAGTCCTGTATGTTCCGCTCCACCTTGCGGAGTCTTTCACGGCTCACCTTTTCCAGCTTGTCAAGTGGAGTCTCAAACTCTGCCTTGGCTTTCAGTGCTTCTTCTGAGAGAGGATTTCCAGCAAAAGAAAAAGCACTCACATCACGAGAGTTTTGTTCCTCGTGTGGGTGCTTTGGTATGTTGAGTTTTTCTAATGCTTGCCTGCCATACATTTCGGTCAAAAACTTTATTGATTTTTTGCTTCTTCCGAGTACTCTGGTTCTTTCAAGGACTCGGTTGAGGTCTCCCCTAATGCTACGTCCAACATGCTCTCTATCCCTGCTATTATATTGTTTAACTTCTCCCCGTGCAAGCTCTTCACATAATTCTCCATAGACATAGCTTCCATATTCGTACATCTCCCTTGCAACATTTCGATATAAATTATAATCATAGAGTAATTTTTCTCTACTAAGTTTATCCAAAGCCTGAGCAGGTATAAAACGCTTTAATGCTTCCTTATAGTTGCTAGGCTTCTCTACAAACTTATTAGCGTACACTGCCCATCTCTGCAAAAACCTCGCCCTTTCTTCTGTCACCTAATAGTATATGTGTGTCCTTTGGACTATTAGATTCATTGAAAAGGTCAAGAAAATTTTTACTAACATCTTGAATGATATTATCAAGCAATGCACTAATATTTGGTTTGATAGCTTTATCAATATCAGCTTTAACCTTGCTGTAATAGCAAAGCTCTTTTTTGTTCTTTTCATCTTGGGTGAGCTTTTCCAGCTCAGCATAGTCGGCGAATACTTCATCCTCATTCTCTGTATTTTCGCCCTGATTGTCAAGCTGATTTCCTGCGTCCCTAGAATATTTTGCCCTAGGCTCTTGCTCGGCTTGCTCGTGGGAGTCCTCAACCTTATCGCCCACGGTGGGGAGTTTCTTTTACATTTTGCTGATTTTGTGGTACAGTAGTTGTAGAAGGAACATTGCTTTTCTCATGAGTGTTCGGCGATGTAGCAGCTCCGCCATTATTGCTGCTCTCGTCTAGAAGAGTACCGTCGGCGGTAGCGGTAGATGGATTAGCACTCCCATCAAAGAGCAATGTTCCTTTTATTTTTGCCTTATGAGGCATTAAAGACATAATCGTATAATAGCCTTTGGTATGCTGCTCAAAAGCAAGGTCTATAGGCATAAAGCCTTTGCTTTTATCGTTGCAATACAGAACAAACTTATTAGTCTTGTTTGTGGTCTGCTGGCTATCCATAACGTTATATCATTTTGGGGTTGTCTGTTGTGCATGTTTCAATGTCCGCTCTGTGGGCATAATCCCACGATATGCAGATATTATAACAAATGTATTCATTATCGTCAAAATCCTGATTGGTAGATTTGTTACAATTTCGCTTTCGCTTAAATTTATTGGCGGCATGGCATATACTCTGCACAGGCTCATATCCATAGTGCGAACGTGCCTGAAAAGGTTATATGCATGCCTACAGAAAACTACAATGAATGTTCTATCGACAAATACCTCTATAAAGATTTTATATGCAAGATATAAAAGAAAATCCCTGATACACTGCGCAATGTATCAGGGATTTAGTATGTTTATACTTATTTTACAGCATCATAGCCTAGCTGCAGGGCTTTCATATTGGCTTCAATGGTGTGCGGCGGGACACGATGTGATACTGCTGTGCGCACCGTTTCCAAATCCACTAAATCCAAAACCTTGGTCAGTACGCCGAGTGCGACAATATTGGCAAACAAGGATTTGCCTGCCTGCTCGATGGCAATCTTGGTGATAGGCACCTTGATGATATGCTTGAAATCCGGGGCTTCTGGCACTAGGTCTGTGTCAAGAATCAGCACGCCGTCAGGATTGAGGTCGGCATAATATTTGTCAGCAGCCTTTTGGGTCATCGCCAGCACGACATCGGGGGTCTTGACATGCGGGTGATAAATAGGCTGGCTGTCATCGATGATAACCTCGGACTTGGAAGCGCCGCCGCGTGCCTCCGGACCATAGGACTGGGACTGTACAGCCTCCATGCTGGCGGAAACGGCAGCCTCGGCATAGATGATAGCCGCTGTAATTACGCCCTGGCCGCCAGAGCCGGACAATCTAATCTGCTTTCTCATTTTCCAGCACCTCCTGCAACCTCGATAACGTGCTCATAGGCAGTCGCATAGTCAACCTCGGTATCATGATACAGAAGTCCGATGGGGAACTTATCGCCGGTCTTTTTCTCCTCAGGCAGCTTGTCCCACGCAGCCTTCATTACGGCATTGTCACGCATCCACTTCATCAGCTCGACAGGGTCGGACATCTTGTTCTTGCGGCCGTAAGCCGTAGGGCACTGCACCATTGCCTCGATAAAGGAGAATCCCTTGTTGTCAAAGCCCTGGGCAATCATATCGGTCAGATGCTGGACATGGTATGCCGTGGAGCGTGCTACATAGGTAGCGCCTGCTGCCTCGGCGAGCTTGCAGGCATCAAAGGTGGGGTCGATAGCGCCATAAGGGGCAGTCGTTGCCTTTTTGCCGGTCGGCGTCATAGGGGAAGCCTGTCCGCCGGTCATGCCGTAAATATTATTGTTAAAAAGCACTACGGTCAAATCGACATTGCGACGGCAGCCGTGAATAAAATGATTGCCGCCGATAGCGGTGCAGTCGCCGTCACCGGTAATAACCACGACATTTAGCTCAGGATTGGCGAGCTTGATGCCGGTGGCAAAAGGAATCGCACGTCCGTGGGCTGTATGCAGCGTATCAAAATCCATGTAGCCGGATGCTCTTGAGGAGCAGCCGATGCCGGAAACGATAATGGTCTTGTCTTGATCCAGACCTTTTTTCTCGATGGCCTGGACAATCGCCTTGGTGGCTATGCCGTTGCCACAGCCTGGACACCAGAGATGTGGCAGGCGGTTCTGGCGAAAATACTGTTCAAAGGATCTTTCCATTATTTATTACCTCCTGCAAGGTTTGCAATGCCCTCAAGAATTTCTTCAGGCTCGAAGATGGTCATATCGTACTTGGCGCACAGCTCTACCGGGCACTGACCGGCAGCGGCACGCTCGACCTCGCCGACAATCTGACCGTAGTTCAGCTCGGCAACCAAGATGCCCTTGACCTTGGCAGCCAGTGCCTTGATGATTTTGTCGGCAAATGGCCAAATGGTAATCAGGCGCACCATGCCGACCCTGATTCCTTTTTTGCGAGCTTCAAGTACGGCTTCATAGGCGGTGCGCGCCGTTCCGCCGAAGGCAACGACGGCATACTCGGCATCTTCCATGCAATATTCCTCTACATGGGTGATTTCGTCCTGAGCAATGGCAATCTTCTTATGCAGGCGGTCGATAGCCTCGCGAGTAACCTTGGGGCTGCCTACGGGGAAGCCGGTTTCATCGTGAATCAGTCCGGTAACATGAATGTGGTAGCCATGTCCGAAGTCGGCGATATTTGGCACCAAGTCCTCAGCCGGCGCATATGGCTGATAGCCCTCTGCCCTGGTTTTGTCTGGCTGGCGGCGCGGATAAATATCCAGCTCGCCGGCATCAGGCAGCTCGACTTTTTCACGCAGGTGACCGACGATTTCGTCCATCAGAAGGATGACCGGCGTGCGGAAGCGCTCGGAGTAATTGACTGCCATGACTGCGGTATCAAAAGCCTCGCGCACGCTCCATGGCGAGAGGGCAATCATCGGATGGTCGCCGTGCGTGCCCCAGCGAGCCTGCATGACGTCGCCCTGGGATGGCGCAGTCGGCTGTCCGGTCGAAGGGCCTACGCGCTGGACATTGACGATAACGACGGGAATTTCGGCAGCGGCTGCATAGCCAATTAATTCCTGCTTGAGGGAGATGCCTGGACCGGAGGAGGCAGTCAGAGCCTTTTTTCCTGCCAGGGAAGCACCAAGCACTACGCCCATGCTGGCAATCTCGTCTTCCATCTGCACGAACTTGCCGCCTACCTGCGGCAGCATCTTTGCCATGCCTTCGGCTATCTCTGTGGAGGGGGTGATAGGGTAGCCGCCAAAAAAGCGAACACCGGCAGCCAGTGCGCCTTCGGCACACGCCTCATTACCCTGCATCAATCTAGCTTTACTCATTTTGCCACCTTCTTATCTACAAAAATCGCATAATCAGGGCAGCGCAGCTCGCACTGTCCACAGGCAATGCACTCATCAGCCTTGAGTATAACTACCTTGCCAAGCTCGGAAATACCAAGAACCTGTTTGGGACAAAAGGCTGCACATATGCCACAGCCCTTGCAGCGTGGCAGCTTGAGCGTAATCTCAGAATACATATCTGACCCTCCAATATAATACAAAGTTTGGAAAAACTGACAACTTCAACGTCACAAGAGGTATTATATCATTTTGCAGAGGACTTGTGTAGTATTTTTTTATTATATTACGCTAGGAATACAAAATATATTGTATACAGTATAGCAAATTTGTTTGCTATAGATTGGACAGGTTTTCAGAGCAATTAATAAAGCAAAACAAAGGCGGTTTCAGCATCTAAAATGCATATTTTATGGGGTACTTTTTTCTTGTAGAATACATCATAATAATATATAATGTAGTGTGACGATTTGTATTGTAACGGAAAGAACCAGACAGGAGCAGATAACTTGATGAAGCAGATGGGATTTTTAGGGCCATTGGGGACGCACAGCGAAGCGGCAGCCATATATTTGAAAAATAAAGTGGCGGAGGAGTATGAGCTGGTTCCCTGTGGCAATATCTATGATGCTATTCATCAGGTCGAGCAGGGAAGGCTGGATTCCTGCCTGGTGCCGGTGGAAAATTCCATTGAAGGGTCGATCAATATAACCTTGGACACTCTGGCAGGCAGTGACAAGCTGCAGGTGGTGCGGGAGCTTATTTGGCATGTGCACAACAATCTCATGCGCAAGCCTTTGGGAGAGGGCGTGCCAATCAGGCGCATTTTATCTCACTCACAGCCATTGTCGCAGTGCCGGAGGTTTATCCGCTGTAATTATCCTCTGGCAGAGCAGGAGGCGGTGGCGAGCACGGCTATGGCTGCCATGCTGGTGGCAGAGTCGGCTCCGGCGGATGGCTGGGCGGCAATCTGTACCAAGAGGGGCGGCGAGCTGAACGGGCTGGAGATGGTAGCAGAAAATATAGAGGACCTGCCTAACAATTCTACCAGATTTTATCAGTTGGTACGTAGGGATAAGCAGGAAGCAATGAATTATGGACGGGCGGAGAAATCACTTATCATATGCCAGATTGATGGCAAGGATGCAGGCCGCCTGTGTGAAATTTTGACGGAGCTGGCAGACAGGCGGGTGAATCTGACGAGGATTGAGTCGAGGCCTGCCAGGACTGGATTGGGAGAGTATATATTCTTCCTGGATGTGGAAATACCGGACGAGAGGGACAGGCTGGACGAGGCTTTGGCTGGGATTCGCCAAAAGAGCATCTGGTTGCGCCAGCCGGGAGAGTTTCCTACGATTAATGCTGATAACTAGGGTGAGTAAGGCGGTGCTATTATATGGAGAGCAAGGAATTTACGGACAGCAAGGGTGTTGCCGATGAAGATATTGAAAAGGCATGGGAAAATATTGACTGTCGCAAGCTGCTGGCACATACCAGCCATGACATGCGTTCTTCCCTGAACAACGTGCTTGGCTTGACAGAGCTTGCCAAGACACAGCTTGCAGACAAGGAGTATGTGGAGTATTGTCTGGAAAAAATAAGTGATAGCACGCATTTCCTTTTGAATATCGTAAATGATATGCTGTACACGATAAGTCCGGAAAAGGAAGATGTTGCCAAGCGTAACACCACCATAAATACCAGGGACTTGTTCGAGGCTGTCAGCAATACCGTCCGTCCGATGGCGCATGAGAAGAAGCTGCACTTCCATACGCAGATAGATGATAGCGTGGCGGCGTATGTCAAGACCGATAGGGGGCGCATCAGGCAGATTTTGCAGAATCTCCTCTCCAATTCCGTGAAGTTTACGCCGCGCTATGGCAAGATAGATTTTCAGCTTCATCAGCTTGCCGAGCACGATGACAAGGCACGGCTGGAATTTGTGGTGCGTGACAACGGCATCGGCATCGCTCCGGAGGTGCAGGATAAGATATTCCTGCCTATGGCCAAGGAGTACAGGGGCAGTACGACTGTCTATGGCGGTATGGGGCTAGGGCTGGCTATCTGCTACAAGCTGACCAGCTACCTGGGCGGACGCCTGGAGTTTACGAGCACCAAGGGGCACGGCTCTGAGTTCAGGCTGTATCTGGATTTGGAGATTGACAAGGAGATGTCAGATGTTTCCCCGGTGCTGGAAAATCAGGGATACAACTTTGCAGGCAAGACGGTCTTGCTGGCGGAGGACGATGAGATAAATGCTGAAATCGCCAAGAATCTGCTCTCGCGCCGTGGCTTGATTGTAGACACGGCTGAGAACGGCAGGGTGGCAGTCAATAAGTTCATGATGAATGCGCCGGGAGCGTATGACCTGATTCTGATGGATGTGCGGATGCCGGTGATGGACGGGCTTGAGGCAACACGCAGGATTCGTGCCTCCGGCAAGTCTGATGCCAAGAGGATTCCTATCGTGGCTATGACGGCCAATGTCTATGAAAAGGATTTGCAGCAGTCTATCGAGGCAGGCATGGACGCCCACCTTATCAAGCCAGTAGAAACAGGAATACTTTACGAAACAGTCCAGCATGCCCTTGATGGAGAGCTGTAAAATATGGTAATCAAAAAGCCAGTCTGAGGAAGGCTTCAGGCTGGCTTTTTTGTATAAAAATAAAGATTGCGTTTTTGTGGCAGATAGGCGCTACAAGTCCCTTTCGTATGGCTGGAGCTGTTGAAGGTAGCCCTTTGCCCGAAGTGCCTGCTCGATTTCGTCCAATATCTCCTGATTGTCGGCTGCTATGTGGTGAAAGTGGTAGCCGGACGTGACATTGGACAGGGGAGTGGAGCGTCCGCTTGCCAAATCAGCCAGAAAATGACGGACATCGCGGCGGTTGCCGATGTGCAGAGGGGCACAGATACAGCCATAGACGCGGTGGTTGACGAGTACATCCTCAACCTGTCCGCCGAGGTCGACAATGGTATTTAGCTCGTCCTCGGTCTGCTCGGCGCTGTGGCAGACCTTTACGAGCGTGCGCATGTAGCGCGGCTTTTCTAGTATATAGCCTCTGGCAGTGGCGAGAATCTGCCAGCCCTCTGTCCTGAGAAGCGCTATATCCTGCACCACGATTTGACGGCTGACGCCCGTAGCTTGTCCTATGGCACTCCCAGAAAGGGGCTTGTCAGAAGCCTGTATCATTTCCAATATTTTTTTGCGTCGCATAGCTCCTTGCATAGAACACCCTCCTACATTACATTTTTCCTAAATGATACACCAGCTACTAATATTGGTCAATGCAAAAAATATGACGAGGTGTGCACGGCGGAAGATTGTCCCGATTTTGCATAACAAAAAAGGCTGGAACAACGTTCCAGCCTGAATCATCAATTGGTGACGCGTAAGGGATTCGAACCCTTGAAGCCGCCGTGAGAGGGCGGAGTCTTAACCACTTGACCAACGCGCCAATGACAATAACTATAATACAGCATTATGGTTATTGTGTCAAGAAAAATTAAAAAAACTTACTGAACTTTTTCTAAGCCAAGCTGTAGACGGCGGAAGGACTCCTCGCGGCCGAGGATATACAAAAGCTCGGTAACGCCGCCAGGAGTTACCTTCTGACCGGAAAGCGCAATGCGGGCAGGCCACATAAACGTGCCCATCTTGATGCCGGATTCAGCCACGCCAGGCTGCAGTACGGCATCGATGCCCTCAGGCGTCCAGTCCTGCACCTTCTCCAAAATGCTGATGACAACAGGCAGAATTTCAGCCGCCTTTTCAGGATTTACCTTGTTGCGCTTGTTGGTGAACAGTTCCACATCATAGTCAGGAAGCTGGCTGAAGAAGGCAATCTGCTCGGCAACCTGGTTGTAGCGGCTGACACGGGTGCGGAGCAGTCCGGCCAAATACTGCCATTTGTCCTGACCGAGCTTGTCGGCAAGCTCGCCTGCAAAGCTCTTGGCACCAGCGGCAAAGTCCGCATCGCTCATGGCTTTGAAATACTCGCCATTTACCCAGTCCAGCTTGTTGTAGTCAAAAACTGCCGGAGATTTGCTAAGTCCCTCCAAGGAGAAGCGCTCGATAAGCTCGTCCATGTTAAAGATTTCCTGCTCAGATTTCGGACTCCAGCCGAGAAGCGCTACGTAGTTGGTGATAGCCTCCGGAAGATAGCCCATGTCTACGAGCTGGCTAAAGCCGGTAGCGCCATGGCGCTTGGAGAGCTTGGAAACAGAGCCATCCTCATTCTTACCCATGACAGGCGGCAGATGAATGAAGGCAGGCGGCTCCCAGCCAAAGAACTGATACAACAGCACGTGCTTCGGCGTGGAGGTGATGAACTCCGTGCCACGGATAACATGGCTGATATGCATGAGGTGGTCGTCAATGACATTGGCAAAATTGTAGGTAGGCATGCCATCCTGCTTGAGGATAACCTGGTCTTCAAGCTCCTCGTTTTTGAAGCTGATATGGCCATGCACGGCATCCGTAAAGGAGGTTTCGCCAGTCAGAGGCATCTTTTGGCGGATGACATAAGGACGTCCCTCGGCTAGGTACTGGTCGATAGTTGCCTGCGGCAGGTCGCGGCAAGCCCTGTTGTAGCCGCCAAATGCCTTGGCTTCGCCAGCCTCCTGAGCCTCGTGCTGCTGCTCGCTGCAATCGGTGCAGAAGCAGCGATAGGCATGACCCTTGGCAATAAGCTCCTCGGCATACTTCTTGTAGATGTCCAGACGCTGGCTCTGGATATATGGTCCATACTCGCCGCCGATGTCTGGACCCTCGTTTGGTACGATATGGGCAGCCGCCAAGGTGCGGTTAATGAAATCTACAGCGTCAGATACAAAGCGCTTTTGGTCGGTGTCCTCTATGCGCAGGAGAAAATCTCCCTTGTTTGCCTTGGCGAAAAGATATGCGTACAGGGCAGTACGCAGATTGCCGATGTGCATATAGCCAGTGGGGCTTGGTGCAAAACGGGTACGGATACGGTCTGTCATTTTTTGACTCTCCTCTTTCTTTTATATAGTAATTTTCTGGTGAACTACCCATTGTCTAAAGCCAAAGGGCTTCCTGCTTCATCAACCTCGCAACCTACTATCTCCACAGGCGTTAATTCGGACAGTCCCTGCCCTATGCATTATTTAGTCTTGGCTACCTTGACTCGCCGTCTAAAGCCAGTGGGATTGCGGTAACCATCCGTTCAATCACTATAGAAAGTGTAATCAAATTCTGTCTGTATGTCAAGCAGGCATTGAGCTGGCTATATTTTTGACCATATAATAAATACACATATTGGTTATTTTGCCTATGACCAAAAAATACTATAATCGTAATTGCCTTGGGGATGCGGGGCGTTGAGATAGGATAAATATTCGATGGAAAGCAGGTATAGATATGAGCGAGAACAAGGAAAACAGGTATGAACTCAATAAGCAGCTGGCTCAGATGCTGAAGGGCGGCGTTATCATGGACGTTACCACGCCGGAGCAGGCAAGGATTGCCGAGGCGGCTGGTGCGTGCGCTGTTATGGCTTTGGAGAGGATTCCAGCCGACATCAGGGCGGCTGGCGGCGTGTCCCGCATGAGCGACCCAAAGATGATTAAGGGGATTCAGGAGGCTGTTTCCATTCCTGTTATGGCAAAGTGCCGGATTGGTCATTTCGTAGAGGCGCAGATTTTGGAGGCTATCGAGATTGACTATATCGATGAGAGCGAGGTTCTCTCTCCGGCAGACAATGTGTATCATATTGACAAGCATCAGTTCAAAGTGCCTTTTGTCTGCGGTGCAAGGGATTTGGGCGAGGCATTGCGCCGTATCAGCGAGGGCGCTTCCATGATTCGCACCAAGGGCGAGCCGGGTACTGGCGATGTGGTGCAGGCTGTACAGCATATGCGCAAGATTAACGGGCAGATTGCCAGGGTGGCGTCCTTGCAGGCTGACGAGCTTTTTGAGGCTGCCAAGGAGCTGCAGGTGCCTTATGACCTGGTGCAGTACGTGCATGACAACCGCCGTCTGCCGGTGGTAAATTTCGCTGCTGGCGGCGTGGCAACGCCTGCTGATGCGGCTTTGATGATGCAGCTTGGCGCTGAGGGCGTGTTCGTAGGCTCTGGCATCTTCAAGTCTGGCAATCCGGAGAAGCGTGCGGCAGCCATTGTGCAGTCTGTGACCAACTACAAGGATGCGGAGCTGATTGCCCGCCTGTCCGAGGATTTGGGCGAGGCAATGGTAGGCATCAATGAGGATGAAATCAGTATTCTCATGGCAGAGCGTGGAAAATAAATTTTCGTGCTAAATCGAAAGTTATTTTTGATTATTTAGTTTATATGGCATGGCAAATAGAATTTCATGTGTAGTGCAAATTCTAACAGTGAAGATAGCACCCACGAAAACTCGCTCTCGCTCCTAACTGAGCCTGGCGGCTGCTAAATTCGTTCGTCGCCTCTGCGGCTCGAACTTATTAAGCACCGAGGCTCAGCAAGGGGTTTCTTAGGGTGCTGTCTTCTGCTGCTTGGCTTGTTCTGAAACGAAAGATATGGAGGAAATGGAAGATGAAGATAGGCGTGCTGGCAGTCCAGGGGGCATTTATCGAGCATGAGAAGGTGGTGTCCGAACTGGGGGCAGAATGTGTGGAGCTGCGTCAGGCAGATGATTTGAAGGCGCATTTTGACGGGCTGGTTCTGCCGGGCGGCGAGAGCACTGTCCAGGGAAAGCTCCTCAGGGACAGCAATATGTTTGACGACCTGAAAGAGCGCATCACTGCCGGCACGCCGGTTCTTGCCACCTGTGCAGGCATGATTCTGCTGGCAGAGAAGCTAGAGGGCGATACCGTGAGTCATTTTGCCACTATGCCTATTACTGTCAAAAGAAATGCCTATGGCAGGCAGCTAGGCAGCTTTCATAGGGAAGCTCCCTTCAAGGGCATAGGGACGATTCCCATGACCTTTATCCGTGCTCCGTATGTGGTCAAGGCTGGTCGGGGCGTAGAGGTTCTGGCGGAGATAGATGGACATATCGTGGCGGTCAGGTATGAAAACCAGCTTGCCCTGGCATTTCACCCGGAACTGGATCAGGACAAGCGTATCCATAAATTGTTCCTAGACACGATACAGAAAAATGCATGAGAAAAAGCCTCTTTCCCCTGCTTCTGAGCAGAGAGGAGAGGCTTTTTAGCTTGCAATGAGAGGCGCAAATCACAAATCGTCATACATGGTGGCAATGCTGCCTTCGGTTTTCTTGCTCTGATAGAGAGCCTTGTCTGCCTGCTGGTAGAGGCGGTCGAAATCCATCGGGATTTCGGGATAAAAGAAAGCCGCGCCCATGCTGATATGTATGGGATGTCCGCCGAGCTGGGGGATATGAATCTTTTTTATTTCATCGAAGATGTGCTGGATGTGCACCTTGGCATTTTTTTTGTCGCAGATATTAATCATGTAGATCGCAAATTCATCGCCGCCTAGCCGCAGGGCAATATCGCCCTTGTGTATGCCTCTGGCAATCGCCTCGGCAAGGGCGATGAGCACCTGGTCGCCGACCAGGTGTCCGTAGGTGTCATTGATGGACTTGAAATGGTCGCAGTCTATAAGTGCTAAAAATCCCTGCTGACCCTGCTGGAGCAGGTCCTTTACCTTTTGCTCGCCGCTGCCGCGGTTGTTCAGCCCTGTCAGCATATCGGTCTGCGCCAGATAGCGAAGGTGGTTTTCGCGCTTCTTTACCTCGTCAATAACCTCGACCGTAGAAATAACGTGGAGAATACGCCCGTTTTCATCACGGTCAGCGACAATGAACTGATGACGGCACCAGCCTACCCGCTTGCTGACAAATTCCTGCTCGATAACGACCTTTTTAGCCATGCGCTTTTCTAGCGTCGCTAAATCTGTAAAGGCTTTGACGGATTCTATGTATTCATCGGCAATGGTTGATTCGGTTATGGACCAGACATGATTTTGAAAGTTGTTGTTAGGCGCGTAGAACTTTTGACATTGGATGAGGCCGTTCGGCTTGATGACCTCGAAGCTGCCGGTCTGGATATTGACGCGGTGCATGGAGAGGTAAATCTGGGCAATCGCCTGATAGCTCTTGATTGCGGCGGCTTTCTGCATCTTGAAGAAGTTGTTGCGGCGGCGCAGCATGGATAGGATGAAGGAAGAAGACATGGAGAGAAATACTTTGATGACGACTGTTTCATTGATGTCGGGATTGTCCACGCCAAAAAAGCCAACCACGCGGTTTTTTCTGATGAGCGGTGAAACGATGATGCTATGGATTCCCTGGCGCTTCAGCAGCCTGTACAAGGCAGGCTCTGATTGCAGAATATACTCTAGGTTTTGGATGATAACGGCCTGTTCATGCTTGAAAAGGTCGTACCAGCTTGCCAGCAGGCGTTTATCGATTCTCTGCAGATTATCTTTTTCAGGATTGATGCCGGGAGCGCACCATTCATATGTGTTGGAGGTGACATCGCCCTTGACGCTGTCCTCAAAGATATAGAGGCGGTCGCCGTTGACGGCCTTGCCGATGTAGGAGATGAAGGCGTTTATTTCTTCAGTGGGGGTATCAAACTCCATAGAGTATTTCATGGACTCATTCAATATGTAATCATATTTTTCTTTCTGTAATAATTTTTGGATTGGCATTGGGTCATTCCTCCCAAAAGTTATAACTCATACATTTATGAAAAAAGCTCACAGCCAAAGCCGTGAGCCTGATTTTCTGCTGGCGGAGAGAGAGGGATTCGAACCCTCGGTGGCTATTAACCACACCTGATTTCGAGTCAGGCACCTTCGACCTCTCGGACACCTCTCCATGTAGAAAATATTCAATTGGGTAAATATGTCAACAAGAGTATTATAATATAAAATGAAGAAAAATAAAAGTGATAAGCTAAAAATTTCTTGAAGATTTATCTGTCAAGGCGTTTTACAAGCAAAAAACGCTCATTTTGCTGCCTTGTAAAGCTAGGTATAGAAATGTCTGTATCGGGCGGTTTTTGTATTGACATTGATTCTCGCTTATTCTATAATTAGGAACGAAATGCGATATAACAAAAAATACATTGATGAATACTGTTCTATAACGAAATAGATATAATGGAGGCAGATTTATGAGTGAGAAGAACTTTCCCCTGAACAAGGAGCAGCTAGAGCAGGTTATTGCCAAGTATCCTACTCCTTTCCATATTTATGATGAAAAGGCTATCCGCAGCAATCTTCACAGGCTGCAGCAGGCGTTTAGCTGGGCGCCGAGCTTCAAGGAGCATTTTGCGGTGAAGGCTGCTCCGAATCCGAGACTGATTCAGATTTTGGCAGCAGATGGCGCAGGCACGGACTGCAGCTCCCTGCCGGAGCTTTTGCTCTCTCAGGCGGCAGGCGTTACCGGCGAGGATATTATGCTGACCTCCAATGATACTCCGGCTGACGAGTTCCAAAAGGCTATCGAGCTGGGGGCAATCATCAATCTCGATGATATTTCCCACATCGAATATCTGGAGAAAAATGCCGGTATGCCGAAGTGCCTGTCCTTCCGCTACAATCCGGGCAATCTCATCGAGGGCAATGACATTATCGGCAAGCCGACCGAGGCGAAATACGGCGTTACCTATGACCAGATTTTTGAGGCGTACAGGATGGCGCAGGAGCGTGGCGTCAAGCGTTTTGGGCTTCATACAATGGTCATTTCAAATGAGCGCCGCACCGAGGGCTTTATCTATACTGCCAAGCTGATGTTCAATCTGGCAGTAGAAATCAAGAACCGTCTTGGCATCGAGCTGGAATTTGTCAATCTCGGGGGCGGCGTGGGCATCCCGTATCGCCCTGAGGAAGAGCCTGTGGATTTGGAGGCTGTCGGCAAGGGCATCCAGCAGGCGTACAATGACATCCTCGGTCCGGCTGGGTTTACCCATATGGGTATCAAGATGGAAAGCGGACGCGCGATCACCGGCCCTGCCGGCTGGCTGGTATCCACGGTGCTCCACGAAAAGAAAACCTACAAGGACTACATCGGTCTTGATTCCTGCATGGCAAACCTCATGCGTCCGGCACTGTATGGCGCTTATCATCATATCACCATCTCTGGCAAGGAAAACGCTCTTTGCGACCATGTATATGATGTCACAGGCTCCCTGTGCGAGAATAACGACAAGTTTGCCATCGACCGCAAGTTGCCAAAGATTGACATCGGCGATAGGATTATCATTCATGATACCGGCGCACACGGTCATGCTATGGGTTTCCAGTACAATGGCAAGCTGAGGAGTGCCGAGCTGCTGCTCCACGAGGATGGCTCAGTAGAGCTTATCCGCCGGGCAGAAACCAATGCGGACTATTTCGCTACCCTGACTGGCTTTGACGGCGCTATCATGAAATAAGCAATCTAGGAATACAGGAACGGCAAAACGGCAGATGCCGCATAAAGGCTGATGCACCTCGGGCAAAGGCTAGGGACAGGCGCTCAGCCGACGGCGGTATGTGCTGTTTTGTTTTGCTCTAAAATATTTTTTTAGAAAAAATGTTGACAAACTGTCAGGTTTTCTATATAATCATTGCTTGTGAGTGCGAGTTTGGTCTCGCATGGTGTATGGGCGCTTAGCTCAGCTGGGAGAGCGTCTGCCTTACAAGCAGAATGTCAGCGGTTCGATCCCGTTAGCGCCCACCATAAAGCTCCGCAGGTCTTGCCTGCGTTTATATTGGCCCGGTAGTTTAGTTGGTTAGAATGCCGCCCTGTCACGGCGGAGGTCAGGGGTTCAAGTCCCCTTCGGGTCGCCATTATGCCTCGGTAGCTCAGTTGGTAGAGCAGGGGACTGAAAATCCCCGTGTCAGTGGTTCGATTCCGCTCTGAGGCACCATCAATCTTTTCAGAGTCCATGATAGGGGCTCTTTTTTTGTATCTGCTAGTTCTGTAAAAAGTATGTAAAATTTTGATTTATATTTGGAAAGGAAAGAAAATATGTCACAATTTACCGATGTGTTTTTGCAATTTATTGATAGCTGGGGCTACTATGCCGTAGCGATTCTTATGGCTTTGGAAAATGCCTGCATACCGATTCCGAGCGAGCTGATTCTTGGCTTTGCCGGTTATATGATTTTTGCCGGACGGATGACCTTTGCCATGGCGATGGTTGCCGGCATGGTCGGCGGCATGCTTGGATCGGCGTTTGCCTACGCCGTAGGGCACTATGGCGGACGTCCCTTTGTCGACAAGTACGGCAAATACTTCTTTGTCAAGAAATCGCACGTGGATATTGCTCAGAGCTGGTTTGACAAATACGGCATCAAGGCGGTATTCTTCAGCAGGATGCTGCCGGTGGTGCGCACCTTTATTTCCCTGCCGGCTGGCTTTGCCCACGTGGATATGAAGAAGTTCTTTATCTACACCTTCATAGGCTCTCTGCCGTGGACAGCCTTGATTCTGGCTATCGGCATGATGCTGGGCGAGGGGTGGAAGGTCATGATGGAGGTCGGACACGAAATCAGCCTGGCGGTAGCCGGTATATTGGTCATCATCTGCCTGCTTCTGTACTGGCAGTATAAAAAGAAGAAATCCGCAAAATAAAAAATAAAGAGGGGATTGTGGCTTGGTGTCACAGTCCCCTTTTTGGTGCAGTATTTTGCCTGCAAACAATTTATTTGTCAAAAAATTCGTTTTCTACAGCGATGCAGAGCATATGGTAGATAGGCAGATGCAGCTCCTGAATTTTGTAGGTTTCGATTTCAGGCGCGGCAATCACGATGTCGCAGAGATTCTGCATGCGGCAGGTGCGGCTGCCGATGAGTCCGATGGTCTTGGTGCCGAGGGTTTTTGCCATCTGCACGGCGTAGATGACGTTGGCAGAGTTGCCGGAGGTACTGATGCCGATGAGCAAGTCCTTTGGGCGGGCAATTCCCAATACCTGCTGTGCCATGGCTAGATCGGGCGCCTGGTCATTGGCAAAGGCGCTGTTTAGCGCTACGGCATTCATGAGGGAGATGGCAGGCAGCGCCATCTGCAGGTTGTCACGCAGGTATTCTGCCTCATTGGGGCAGACGGCCTGCATTTTGGCATACAATTCATCGGTAACAGGGCGCTTCTTGACAAAGCCTTTCATCAGCTCGCCTACGATATGCTCGGAGTCAGAGGCGCTTCCGCCGTTGCCGCAGACAATCAGCTTGCCTCCTTGGCGATAGGTTTCAATGATAGCCTCTACCGCCTCAGTCAGGCTTTGGCGGCAAGCCTCAAGGGCTGGATAGCGCTCAATAAGGTAATCAATCTTTGCCTTGGTGGTGTCCTTCAAATCAATCATTCCTTTCGCTGGTCAGATGATGCATTAGTATAGTAATAAACAATTTTGCCTAAGATATTATACAAAAAAACGCCAAATCTAGCAATGCAAACAGTCCTAAAACAACCCTGGAGCTATGCGGCGGCATGGGTAAAGTGCAAAAATGCCAAGCGGCTCTTGTTATTTGTTTCAGAATTTGTTGCCGAGGCTGAAAGAACTTCCTATCAAAACAAGAGAAAATCCTGCATTTTTGCCATGCTTATGAAAGTTCTTTCTGTTTGTGGCGCTTTTATTGACAACTTCTTTCTGCAAGCCTATAATGAAGCCATAAAATGAATTGCAGGATTGAACAGGGGGCAGAAAAATGGCTAAGTCATTAGAGGAAAAAATCGCAGCACTGAAGGGCAAGCTGGTTGTATCGTGTCAGGCATTGCCTCAGGAGCCTTTGCATTCCTCCTTCATCATGGGAAGGATGGCATTGGCAGCCAAGCAGGGCGGAGCGAGCGGTATTCGCGCCAATACCAAGGAGGACATAGCTGAGATTCAGAAAAATGTTGATTTGCCAATCATCGGCATCGTCAAGAGAGATTATGATGATTCCGTTATCTATATCACGCCGACCATGAAGGAAGTCGATGAGCTGATGGAAGTAAGGCCTGAAATCATCGCCATGGATGCGACCATTTCCACCCGTCCGGGCGGCAAGACGCTCGACGAGTTCTTCCACGAGGTCAAGGCAAAGTATCCAGAGCAGCTTTTCATGGCTGACTGCTCCACCGTTGCCGAGGCTGTGCACGCTGATGAGCTGGGCTTTGACTTTATCGGCACAACGATGGTCGGCTATACCGAGCAGAGCAAGAATGACAAAATCAATGCAGATGATTTTGCCATCCTGCGCGAGATTGTGTCCAAGGTAAAGCACAAGGTCATTGCCGAGGGCAATATCGATACGCCGGAGAAGCTCAAGAGAGTTATCGAGCTTGGCGCATATTGTGCGGTTGTCGGCTCGATTATCACCCGTCCGCAGCTTATTACCAAGAGATTTGCCGCAGCGCTTGCTTGATAGAGATTTGCCGCAGCATTTGGCACATCAGAAAGCAAATATTATAATCAATGGCTCGACTGTCGCCTATATAGGATAGGGAACGTCGAACACTGCGATATAGGTATATGGTATAAAGGAGATTTTGAAAATGAGAAACTTAGACAAGTACAAGGGCGTTATTCCTGCATTTTATGCCTGCTATGATGAAAAGGGCGAAATCAGCCCGGAGCGTGTTCAGAAGCTGGCACAGTACTTTGTTGATAAGGGCGTGAAGGGCGTATATGTCAATGGCTCTTCCGGCGAGTGCATTTATCAGAGTGTTGAGGATAAGAAAACTGTCTTGGAGAACGTGATGAAGGTAGCCAAGGGCAAGCTGACCGTTATCGCCCACGTTGCCTGCAACAACACCAAGGACAGCATGGAGCTGGCTGCTCATGCCGAGAGCCTGGGCGTAGATGCCATTGCTTCTATTCCGCCTATTTATTTCCGTCTGCCTGACCATGCTATCGCCAAGTATTGGAATGACATCAGCTCTGCTGCGCCAAATACGGATTTTGTTATCTACAATATCCCTCAGCTCGCTGGCGTTGCCCTCAGCACCGGACTTTTTGCCGAGATGAGGAAGAATCCTCGGGTTATCGGCGTGAAGAACTCCTCCATGCCTGTACAGGATATTCAGATGTTCAAGGCGGATGCCGGTGACGACTACATCATCTTCAATGGTCCGGACGAGCAGTTTATCAGCGGCAGGGTAATCGGCGCTGATGCCGGTATCGGCGGTACTTATGGCGTTATGCCTGAGCTGTTCCTGAAGATGAACGAGCTCGTCAAGGCTGGCAAGCTCGAAGAAGCAAGGCCAATCCAGTATGCAGCCAACAGCGTCATCTACAAGATGTGCTCTGCTCATGGCAATATGTATGCCGTTATTAAGGCTATATTGAAGCTCAATGAGGGATTGGATATCGGCAGCGTGCGTGCGCCTTTGGCTGAGCTTGCGCCTGAGGATATGAAGATTGTCGAGGAAGCAGCCCGGATGATCAAGGACGCAAAGGCAAAGTATCTCTGATAAGGCAATGAATATACTGGGTCAGGCGCTTTTGGGGAGAGTGCCTGACCCATAAAAATTAAATGGCATATAGGTGTTTTAGAAAGCGAGGGTACTATCAATGCAGGGGTTTACAGACATTGATTTGGCGGTACTGGTGATATATTTGCTGCTTGTACTGCTTTTGGGTATGCATTTCGCCAAGAAGGACATGAAGGGAAAGGAATACTTCAAGGGCGATGGCACGATTCCATGGTGGGTTACTTCCGTATCCATCTTTGCGACTCTCTTGAGTCCGATTTCTTTTTTGTCACTGGTCGGCATATCTTTTTCGGGCACGTGGCTGATGTGGTTTGCACAGCTTGGCATGATTTTGGCTATTCCGTTGACAATCCGTTATTTTTTGCCGATTTACAGCAAGCTGGACATTGATACGGCTTATCATTATTTGGAGCTTCGCTTCCAAAGCAAGGGGCTGCGCATCCTCGGCGCTGTAATGTTCATCATCTATCAGATTGGCAGAATGTCAATCATCATGTACCTGCCGTGCATGGTACTGGCAAGCCTGACAAATATCGATGTCAATGTCCTGATTATTGTCATGGGTATTATCGCTATTATTTATTCTTACACCGGCGGACTCAAATCCGTACTTTGGACTGACTTTATGCAAGGCTCTGTGCTCCTGATCGGCGTTACCTTTGCTTTGTTCTACCTGCTCTACCATCTCGATGGCGGTATCGGCACTATCTTCTCCGCCTTTACCGAGGAGCACAAGTTCTTGGCAGAAAACCAGCCGCTGTTCAACATCAATATCCTCAAGGACAGCGTATTTATCCTGATTGTCGGCGCTGGCTTCAACACGATGGGTTCTTATATCTCCAGTCAGGATATCGTACAGCGCTTCACCACTACTACGGATATGAAGCAGCTCAACAAGATGATGCTCGGCAATGGATGCCTTTCCATCTTCATTGCTACCGTGTTCTATCTTATCGGTACTGGTCTTTACAAGTTCTATCAGGCAAATCCTCTGCCAGCCGCTGCTGCGCAGGACCAGATTTTTGCTTCCTACATAGCATTTGAGCTGCCAATCGGCATGGCAGGACTCCTGCTGGCTGCTATCTATGCGGCTGCCCAGTCCACTCTGTCCACCGGCTTGAATGCAGTTGCTTCCAGCTACACGCTGGATATCCTAGCCACCATTTCCAAGAAGGAAATCAGCTTTGAGCGCCAGACGCAAATCGGCAGATGGGTTTCCTTGGCTGTCGGCATTTTTGCCATCGTGGTATCCATCGTACTTGCCAACGGCGGCGTAAAATCCGCTTATGAGTGGTTCAACGGCTTTATGGGACTGGTGCTCGGCATCCTGGTCGGCGCATTTATCCTTGGCGCATTCACCAAGGTTGCCAATGCAGGCGGTACTTTCATCGCCTTCATTGCCGCAAGCGCAGCCTTGATTTTTGTCAAGTATTTCCTGCCAGCAGGCACAGTTACCTTTTGGTCCTACTCCATTATTTCCATTATCGTTTCCTTGGTTGTCGGTATTCCTGCCAGCATCCTGTGGAGCAAGATTACTGGCAAGAAGGCCGAGGTTCCGGCACATACGACTATTTATGATACCTGATTGGAGGCTTCAAGATGATTTTCGGCAATACAGAGAACCTGTTAGAATATGCTTTTCTGCCCAAGGCTGTTCAAGAATGTTTTGAATATGCCAAGACGCATGATTTAAGCTCCTACAGCAAGGGCAGCCATGAGATTGACGGCGAGCGGCTTTTCGTCAACATCGTGGAATATACCACGACTACGGCAGAGGAGCGCTTCTGGGAGGCGCACAAGAATTACCTTGACTTGCACCTCATGCTGGACGGCACGGAGCAGATCGACCTGAATTTCATTGAGAATATGCAGCTCAAGGAGTTTGTGCCGAAGGACGATTTCCTGCCCATGGACGGCGAAAAAAATTCCTCCGTGGTTCTTACGCCAGGCGATTTCCTTATCTGTTATCCGGCTGACGGGCACAGGACTGCCGTGGCTGTTGACAAGCCGCAGGCAATAAAAAAAGCAATTTTTAAGATTAAAATCTAGTAGGCAGGGCAGAAGGCACAGTAATTGCGGCTTCTGCCTTGTTTAGACAGGGAGGTGTTTGGATGGAGCAGTATTTAGCCATTGATATTGGCGGCACAGCCATAAAGTATGGCATCATCGATGAGCAGAGCGGGATTACGGAAAAAAATGAGCTGCCGACCGAAGCCGAAAAGGGCGGACCGAGTATTCTCAGCAAGGTTTTGGACATCGTGGGAGAGTATGCGGATAAAATCGCAGGGGTAGGCATCTCTACTGCCGGCATGGTGGACTGCGCCAAGGGCGAGATATTTTATGCCTCGCCCCTGATACCGGACTACATCGGTATCAACTACAAAGACGCCATCAGGGAAAAATATAATCTCCCCTGCGAGGTGGAAAATGATGTCAAATGTGCAGGTCTGGCTGAGGCAATCTGCGGCGCTGCCAAGGGTGCGCACAGTGCGGTCGTCCTGACTGTGGGCACGGGCATCGGCGGCTGTCTGATTACCGAGGGCAAGGTCTATCACGGCTTTTCAAATAGCGCATGCGAGGTCGGCTATATGTATGTCGATGGCGACGTGCGCTACGAAAGGCAGGGCGCAACCAGCGTCATGACCGAAAATGTGGCGGCTGCCAAGAAAGAGCCCGCCTCTGAATGGAATGGCAGGCGGATATTTGCGGCTGCCAAGGCAGGCGACAGCGTTTGCATAGAGGCGATAGACCGCATGGCAGATGTGCTGTGCCGCGGCATTGCCAATATCTGCTATGTCGTCAATCCGGAGGTTGTCGTGCTCGGCGGCGGCATCATGGCGCAGACGCAGTATCTAGCCAAGCCATTGAATGATGCCTTGGACAAGTACCTGGTCGAAAGCGTCCGCAAGAATACGCGCCTTGCCTTTGCCAGCCTTGGCAATGATGCCGGCATGCTGGGTGCCTGGTACAATTTCAAGCAGAGGAACTAGGCATATGGCAGCACAAAAACGCTCAATCATTCCCATGATTGATGTGAACTATAAAAAATTCAGCCCAGCGGAAAGAAAGATTGCTGATTTTTTTATCAACAACGAGGACAACGACATCGACCTTTCTGCCAAGGCGATTACGGAAAGGCTGTATGTTTCCGAGGCAACGCTTTCCCGCTTTGCGAAAAAGAGCGGCTTCAACGGCTATCGGGAGCTGGCCTTTGCCTACAAGAATCAGGAAAAGAAGAAGCATGCCAGCATGACCAATATCACCAAGGGCGTGCTGTCCATCTACGAGGATTTGCTCGACAAGGAGTATGAGCTGATTGACGAGGCGCAGCTTGACAGGATAATAAGCTACATCAACACCCATGACCGCATCTTTGTGGGCGGCAAGGGCAGCTCGGGCATTGCTGCCGAGGAAATGGAGCTGAGGTTTATGCGCATCGGCATCAATATTGACTCCATTGCCTACACCGACCGCATGCGGATTCAGACAGTCTTTATGGACGCAAGATGCCTGGTCATCGGCTTCAGCATCAGCGGCAGTACGGAGGATGTGCTGTATATGCTCAAGGCAGCCCATCAAAACGGCGCCAAGACCATGCTGGTGACAGCCTACAGCCAGGAGGAATTTCGCGACTACTGCGACGAGATTATCCTCGTGCCGTCCTATCAGCATATGGACTACGGCAATACTATTTCGCCCCAGTTTCCGCTTTTGGTCTGGCAGGACATTATCTACACGAAATACATGCAGTGCAATCCGCCTTTGCGCGAATCGCTGCATGACAATACATTAAGAGCACTAAGAAAGGAACTTGCAAAATGAGAATTTACAGAGCTAAGGATTATAAGGATATGAGCAGAAAGGCAGCCAACATACTGTCTGCACAGATTATCATGAAGCCGAATTGCACTTTGGGATTGGCTACCGGTTCTTCCCCTATCGGCATTTATGACCAGTTGGTAGAGTGGTACAACAAGGGTGATTTGGATTTTTCTGAGGTTACGACTGTAAACCTCGATGAATACAAGGGACTGGATAAGGATAACGACCAGAGCTATTATTATTTCATGCACAAGCACCTCTTTGACCGCGTGAATATCGATGTCAATCGCACCTACCTGCCAAACGGCATGGAAACAGACAGCAACAAGGAAGCAAAGCGCTACACAGAGCTGATTCAGCATTTGGGCGGTATCGATATGCAGCTTCTCGGCATCGGGCACAACGGACATATCGGCTTCAATGAGCCAGGCGCATCCTTTGAAAAGGACGTACACTGCGTAGATCTCACGCAGAACACCATCGAGGCAAACAAGAGATTCTTTGCCAGCATTGACGATGTGCCAAAGCAGGCATATACCATGGGCATCAAGACTATTATGCACGCCAAGAAAATCGTCTTGGTCGTAAGCGGTGCGGACAAGGCGGCAATCGTTCAGAAGGCTTTCTTCGGCCCTGTTACGCCGCAGGTACCTGCTTCCATTCTCCAGCTTCACAATGACGTTACCCTGATTGCTGATGAGGCGGCTCTTTCCTGCCTCTAAGCCAGATAGACTGCTGCCTCTGCCCTTGGGCACGGGGCAGCCTTGTTGGAGATGATTGAGATGAAGATTGCTAATGTAATGGTGTATACGCCGCAGCATAGATTTCAGCCGGGCGCTATCGAGGCAGAGGGCGGCAAAATAACCGCTGTCAAGCTTGGCGTGCAGGAGGCTGAGGGCGAATATATGGATGGCGAGGGCTGCTATGCCATACCGGGACTTGTGGATATTCATTTTCATGGCTGCATGGACGCAGACCTCTGTGATGCCAAGCCGGACAGTATTCCGACTTTGGCGGAGTACGAGGCTTCACAGGGCGTTACGACCATCTGTCCTGCTACCATGACCATGTCCGTGCCGGAGCTGCATCAGATTATGCAGAACATCGGGGCATACGAGCGCACGAGTGATAAGGCGGCACATCTTGCCGGTATCAACATGGAAGGGCCTTTTATCAGCAAGAAGAACAAGGGAGCACAGAAGGAAAGCAATGTCATTCCCTGCTCGGTGGATTTGTTCCGCGAGCTGAATCGTGAGTCTGGCAATAGAATCAAGCTGGTGGACATCGCACCAGAAGAGCCGGGTGCGATGGAGTTTATCGAAGCGGTCAAGGACGAGGTCGTCGTTTCGCTGGCGCACAATGTAGCGGACTATGATACCGCCATGGAAGCATTTGCCAAGGGAGCTGATCACGTGACGCACCTCTACAATGCGATGAATCCATTTCATCACAGACAGCCGGGCGTGCAAGGCGCTGCCTTTGACAGCGGCGCTTATGTGGAGATGATTTGTGACGGCGTGCATATTCATCCAGCGATGGTCAGGGCGATGTTCAAGCTCTTTGGCAGTGAGAAAATCTGCCTTATCAGCGACAGCATGAGGGCGGCAGGCCTTGAGGACGGCGACTATACGCTCGGCGGACAGGCAGTCACGGTCAAAGGCTCGCTGGCAACCCTTGCCGATGGCACGATTGCCGGCTCTGTCACCAATCTCATGAAGTGCATGAGGCGCGTGGTGCAAAAGATGGGCGTTCCTTTGGAGCAGGCTGTGCAGAGCGCCACGGAGACACCGGCACGCTCTATCGGCATCTTTGCGGAATGTGGCAGCCTTGCCAAGGGCAAGCGTGCGGACATCGTTCTTTTAGACAAGGATCTGCATATCAAAAAAGTCATTATTGCTGGCAAAGCCAGATAATGAGAGGGGGATTAGGATGAACAGATTTTTCTTGGGCACTTCATTGGGCGTTTCCCTGCTTTTGTCTGCTGCTTCGTGTACTGTACCGGCAGATGGCGCTTTGCCTGACCTTGGCACATTCGGCGCAACCAGGGCAGAGGCAGCCAGCAAGGCGCAGGTGCAGAACATCCTGTGGACTCATGCAGGCGACTTGGAGGCACAGTTCGGGCAGGCGCAGAATATCGGCACGGCAGGCATGCTGCACGGCATCTCCAACGGGTATGTCATCGTGGGCGGCGGTGCTAATTTCCCTAACGGCGGTCCGGAAAAGGGCGGTGCGAAGAAGCATTACAGCGATATTTACGTCCTCAAGCCTGAAAATGGCACGCTGACACAGGCAAGCCATACCCAGCTAGGCTATGAGATAGGCTACGGCGCTTCCATTACCGCTGACGAGGGCATCTACTATATCGGCGGCAGTCCTCAAGAGGGCAGGGGCAACAAGATTATCCTGCTCAAGGCGGACAATGATGGCAATGTAGATGTAACTGATGTCGCCAGCCTGCCTTTTACCTTTTCGGATGGTGCAGCCGTGCTGAAGGACAGGGTTGTCTACATCGCTGCCGGCAAGCAGGACGGCAAGGCAGTCAATAAATTCTTTGCCTTCAATCTCGATACCAAGGCATTGACCCAGCTTCCGGATGTCCCGGGAGCGGAGGGCAGGACGCAGTGCATTGCCCAGGCTCTCGGAGGCAGTATCTATCTTTTCAGCGGCGGCAGTGCGACAGCCTATACTGATGGCTGGAAATACGACATTGCGGCTGGCAAATGGAGTCAGATTTCTGATGTAGAGGCTGACGGACAGAAAATATCCTTGCTGGGGGCAAATTCCGTGAAGCTTAGCGACCATGAGCTGCTCGCCATCGGCGGCTTTAATAAGGCGGTCTATGACAACGCCGTAGAGAAGCTGGGCAGCCTCAAGGGTGAGGCACTGGCAGATTTTAAGAACACTTATTTTGGCGCTATGCCTGCTTCCTTTAAGTGGAACAAGAAAATCCTCATCTATAATGCGGACTCCGACACGTGGCGCAGTATCGGCGAAGTACCGTTTGATGCGCCTTGCGGCGAGGCACTGCTGCTCAAGGGCAAGTATATCTACTCCATCAATGGCGAAATCAAGCCGGGCACGAGAAGCGGCTGCATGTATGCAGGACTCCTGCATTGAAAAGCTGGCTGCCGCAAGCTAACTTGAAACAAAAAATAACTGGCACATTCTGCGATGATTTCCCTTTAGCCGAGGGAGACATCTCTACAGAATGTGCCAGTTTTTTGTGCCCTGCTGTATATGGATATTTTAGAGTGCATAGGCTAGACAATAAAATTTAGTTATGCCTTATCCAACGCTAACAGGTGCTAAGACCCAGGGAGATAAGCACCTGTTAGGCTTTAGGCTTATTGCATTTTGGAAAGATTGTCAAAACGCGTGTATTTCTTTTGGAAGTACAGCTTTACCGTGTCGATAGGGCCGTTGCGGTGCTTGGCGATGATGACCTCGGTAATGTTCTGATTCGTGGTCTGCGGGTCATAGTAATCCTCGCGATAGAGGAACATGACTATATCCGCATCCTGCTCAAGAGAGCCGGACTCGCGCAGGTCGCTCAGCATAGGCTTCTTGACCTGACGATTCTCCACGCTGCGGCTGAGCTGTGAGAGAGCGATGATAGGCACGTTCAGCTCCCTTGCCAGAGCCTTTAGGGAGCGGGAAATCTCGGCAATCTCTGCCTGCCGATTGTCGGCATTGTTTCTGGTATTGCTGCCCTGCATGAGCTGCAGGTAGTCGATGATAATCAAATCCAAGCCGTGCTGGGACTTGAGGCGGCGCGCCTTGGAGCGAAGCTCGTTAATCTGTATGCCGGCAGTATCGTCGATGTACAGGGGAGCTTTGCCGATGATTTCACCCATGCCGATGAGGCGGTTCCACTCCTCGTCGCTCAGCTCGCCGACACGTGCCTTCTGCGAGTCAAGGCTTGCCTCGGAGCACAGCATGCGCTGCATGAGCTGGCTCTTGGACATTTCCAGCGAAAAGAAGGCGACCGTCTTTTTGGCGCGGATAGCCACATTGGCGGCAATGTTCAATGTAAAGGCTGTCTTACCCATACTAGGGCGTGCCGCCACGAGTATCAGATCCGATGGCTGCAAGCCAGAGGTGAGAGTGTCCAAATCCGTGAAGTCCGTAGGAATACCAGTCAGTCCGCCGTGTGCCTCATAAACGGTATTTATCTTGTCAATGCTGGCAAGCACGATGTCGCCGATAGGCGTAAAATCGCTGGTGTTCTGATGGCTGGCGGCCTCCATGATGCGCTTTTCGGACTTGTCCAAAATGGTAGGCACATCGTCCTCGCCGTCATAGACCATGGCGGTAATGTCGCTGGCAGCATTTAGAAGATTGCGCAGGTCAGCCTTTTCACGTACGATTTTAGCATAGTATGCCACGCTCGAAGCAGACGGAACGGCATTGACCAGTCCGGCAATAAATGCCGGCCCGCCGGTTTTTTCCAGCAGATTCTCCTTGGCAAGCTGCTCGGACAGGGTAACGATGTCTACGGGGATATTATCGCGGTAGAGATTCTTCATAGTATTGAAGATAATCCTGTGCGCCTCCCGATAAAAATCCTCTCCCTTGAGCAGCTCTATGGCATCAGCCACGGCAGATGCCTTGGACATCATCGAGCCGAGCACTGCCTGCTCTGCCTCGATATTGTTCGGGGGAGCGAGCTTAAAAAAATCCTCCTGCTTGGGCATGTTAGTCCTCCTTTTCGAGTAAGAGCTTTAGCGCCTCTTTGGCAGTATCTACGGGATAAATTTCCAGTCCGAGGTGGTGCGCCGGGATATCCTTGGCGTTTTCCACAGGGATAATCAGGCGCGAGATGCCAGCCTGACGAGCGCCGTATGCCTTTTCAAAGACGCCGCCTACCGGACGTACCTTGCCCTGCAGGGATATTTCGCCGGTAACGGCAGTATCTTGGCGAATGGCCTTGCCGGTAATGGCAGAGATAATGGCTGTCAGAATGGCAGTTCCAGCACTAGGGCCGTCGATATTGCCGCCGCCAATCACGTTGATATGCAGGTCATAGTCATGAATATCCTTGCCTGTGAGGCTTCTGACCACGGAGGCGGCATTGAATACGGAGTCCTTTGCCATCGAGCCGGCGGTTTCGTTGAAGCGCACCGTGCCCTTGCCCTTTTCGTTGGCAGGGAAGGCAACGGCCTCGATTTCGATAACAGAGCCGAGGAAGCCAGCCACGCCGAGTCCGAAAACATGGCCTATCTGGCATTTGTCTGATGCCTTCTTGGTTACATACGGACTGAGGCGGCTAACCTGTGCGACCTTGTAAATATCCTCCTTGGTAATAACGACCGCTGGCAGCTCGTCCTGAGATGGGGCTGTGCCATGGTCGGCATCGGACTGCTCCTCGTCCTGTGCCTTGGCTGTGTCTGCGTGCTCATCTACAGTAGGTGCAGCCTCGGTGTTCTGTGCCTGACGCTCAAGGGCCAGGCTGTAGGCATCAGCTAGAATATTGATGGCCTTGCGTCCCTCGATGGTGTATTCGCTGATGAGTGCGGCTACGCCGTCAGAGAGCTTTGCCCCAAGGCGCGCGACGGCATTGTTGACAATGGTTTGGATATGCTCAGGCGTCAAAGGCTCAAAATAAATCTCGGCACAGCGGGAGCGCAGGGCTGGATTTATGGACGAGGCATCTCTCGTAGTAGCGCCAATCAAAACGAAGTCGGCAGGCGCGCCCTCCTCAAAGAGCTTGCGGATATAGGGCGGCACTTTTTCATCTGTCGGATCGTAGTAAGCGGATTCAAAGAAGGCACGCTTGTCTTCAAGCACCTTTAGCAGCTTGTTTTGGAGCATGGTATCCATTTCGCCGATTTCATCGATGAAGAGAATACCGCCATGCGCATCCGTTACCAGCCCCGGCTTTGGCTCAGGCACGCCGGTATCTGCCAAATCACGGCGCGCACCCTGATAGATCGGGTCATGCACCGAGCCTAAAAGGGGATTGGTAAGATCCCTTGGGTCCCAGCGCAGGGTCGTGCCGTCGGTTTCGACGAAAGGTGCATCTTCGCCAAAGGGCGAGAGCTTCCGCTTCTTGGCTTCCTCCAAGACCAGTCGGGCAGCGGTGGTCTTGCCTACGCCCGGCGGCCCGTAGAGAATGAGATGCTGCGGGTAGGGGGAGCTGAGCTTGGCAAGCAGGGAGGCTACGGCACGCTCCTGGCCTACGATGTCGGACAGCGCCTTGGGACGCAGAAGCTCCATGACGGACTGGGTGAGGCTGATTTTTTCCATCTCCTCCAGCTTTTGGCGCTTCTGCTTTTCCATCGGCGTTTCACCGCCTTTTTCCTCCTGCAAGACCTGGCGGCGGATATCCTGCACATAGTCTTGATGATTTTCCTCGAGGCGCTCGGCAACCTTTTGCTCCAAATCCGCTTCCAGACTGCGGCGCGCCAAAGTATCGGACATTTTCTCCGTCAGGTCCTCCAAGATGGCAGGTATGTCTTTTTCTGACGGAGGCTTGGAAAGGGTAGGGTCGTTTTGGATAATCTTCTGTAAAGCAAGAACCCGCTCCCCCTTTTGAGGAGAGCGGACCAGTTGCAAGGCATCCAGCTTGCCTGCCTTGATGACTAATTTGTCTGAGCCATAGTAATCAACCAGCAAGGTGAAAAGCATATCAATCTTGCGATCCAGCTCGTCCTTGTGCGCACTCTTGGGAAGGGCATCCTGTGACGGCGGCAGCTTTGGCTCGCCGCTTTCCTTGCTTGTGTCATCTAAACGAAAAAATCTAGTAAAAAAATTGTTCATTAGTTTGCTGTAACCTCAACCTTGATGGTGGTAGTAATCTCAGGGTGTACCTTGATAACGGCTTCGTAGAGTCCCTGACCTGCAACCTCGCCCTTGATGGAAATCTTGCGCTTGTCCAGCTCGATATTGTGCTGCTTTTTCAGCATTTCGGCTACGTCCTTGCCGGTAACAGAGCCGAAAAGGCGGCCGTTAGCGCCGACCTTTACGGGGATATTGACGGTAATCTTGGCGAGCTGGGCAGCCATCAGCTTTGCCTCGTCCGTGTCCTGAGCCTTTTTGCGGGCAGCAGAGCCAGCCTTGGCATTGGCTACGTTCAGATTGGCAGCCGTTGCTTCCTGGGCAAATTTCTTTGGCAGGAGGAAGTTGCGGCCGTAGCCCTCGGAAACCTCCACGATGTCGCCTTTATTGCCAACTTTTTTAACGTCCTGCAGAAGTATTACTTTCATCTTTATCATTCTCCTCTATAAATAATTGTGTTGCTGTTATAACATCTTCATAAACGGAATCAATATCGGCATTGGTGATTTGCGCGCCGGCTACGTTCTGATGACCGCCGCCGCCGAACTGCTCCATGATGACCTGCACGTTGGTCGTGCCTGTGGAGCGCGCGCTGATGCCGACTACGTCAGGCGTGAGCTGGAAGACGACCATGCTGACCCGTACATCCTCGATGCGCAGCATGGAGTCAGCCACTTGGGCGGCAATTACCTGAATATTGGGCAGGGGCTTCCTGCACATGGTGATAATCAGGCCGCCGGGCAGCATGCGTGCCTGCGCCTTTGCCTGCGCCTTTGCCTGCTCGGTCTCAAAGTCTGAGCGGAACATCTGGCGGACGGACACGGGGTCAGCGCCGCAGCGCCTCAGATATGCCGCCGCATCAAAGGTGCGGACGCCGGTCTGCACGGCAAAGTTCTTGGTATCAACCAGGATGCCGGCATAAAGGGCGGTAGCCTCGATGCGCGGCAGCGTCAGGTCATCGCTGAAGTAAATCAGAAGCTCCGTCACCAGCTCGCTGGTGGAGCTGGTGGCTGGCTCGCTGTAGGTCAGCCGGGCATTCTTGATAAAATTGGAGCTGCGGCGGTGGTGGTCGATAACGACGATGTCCTTGATGCGCTCTAAAAGCTCCGGCGAAGCCGTAAGGTGCGGAATATGCGTATCGACCACGAAGAGCACCGGACGCTCTGCCGTGATATTGATGAGCTTGCTGGCAGGCAGGAAAAGCTCGCCATAGCCTTCGCGCGCCTTGAGGCTGTCAGTGAATTTGCTGATGCCCGTGTTGAAGTCGCTGAGGATGATATGTACCGGCTTTTTGAGGTATCTTGCCATGCGGGAAACGCCGAGGGCGGCACCGAGAGAATCGAAGTCCTCGTTTTGGTGTCCCATGATGAATACCTCGTCAGCGTCCTGAATCAGCTCGTAAATGGAATTGGAAATGATTCTCGCCTTGACCCTGGTGTATTTCTCTACGGCCTTGGTCTTGCCGCCGTAGAAATCCGTCTTGCCTCGCTGAAGGACTGCCACTTGGTCGCCGCCGCGGCTCAGAGCCATTTCCAGCATGGAGTATGCCTTGCCGCCGAGCTGGTTCAGGTTTTGGCGGTCTGCCACGGCAACGCCGATACTGAGCGTCACGGATAGATGGCGCACGGGGTTTTGCAGGCTTCGCACCTTGTCGAGAATATCAAATTTCTCCTCTAGGGCGGTATCGAGATTGCGCTTTTCCATCACGGCAATATACAGATCCTCAGATACCTTGCGGAGGAAGCCCTCCAGGTGGTTCATCCAGTCGGTAATGGCCTTGTTGGTCTCAAAAATCAGGCTGTTCTGCTCGGTATCATTGAGTCCCTGCAAGACATCATTGAAGTTGTCAATCTGGATATACATCAGGGTGGTGCGGGAATTGGCGTGGATTGTCTTGAGGATTTCCAGTGCCGAGGTATCCTGCACATACAGCGCCATCATGCCGCAGGGATTTTCCTTGGTGGAAATAGGGCGGTGGATGACCTGATAGTGAATATTGTCGTGGATAAAGACGGTCTTGCCGTTCCTGCCCCACAGAGGCTCCAAATCCAGCTCTGGCCAGAAATCTGTCACGGCAATATTGTAGGTCGGGTCGATAGAAATGTGCTTTTCCAGCTCCTTGTTAAACCACTGCAAGCGACCCTCTTGATCCACCATGAGGATAATCTGCGGCAGCTTTTCCAAGGCATAGTTGGCAGCAAAGTTTACGTTGCTGATGACCGTGTGGCAGTAGTGCTCAAACTCCTCGCTGCGGCAGATACAGCGCTCGCGCCCGAAAAACAGCAAGCAGAGCCAGACAACTCCTGCACCTATGCCGATAAATAAATTGTAATAAGTCAGTATACCTGTAAGAATAAGTGCCGCAAACAGGATAAAGCAGATGTCCAGCCAGGCATTTAGATTACGTGGCATAATATTACCTCTTGGTTTCTTCCTAAATTCCTAAACGATTAGTAGCGCAAAAATCTCCGCCGATAATCCAGCAGAATATCGAACAGTCCTGCGATGGACATGAGCTGGGAGATAGTGCCATTGACGAAGACAAAGGCTATTACCAGCCAAAACACCCAGCGTTTCAGGCGGTTTCTAGTCAGCTTGCTGAGAACGGCAGTTGCCTGAATGAAGCCTGCCAGCGTGCACAGGACGTAGGCATTGAGGGATGCCTGCTGCAAAGGCTCGATTTGGCGCGTGCTGCCCCAGTAAAGTCCGACCAGGGCAAAGCCGAAGATATAAAGCAGAGCCTTGGGTAGCCGCCAGTCATCAAGCTCTGGCAGCGTGGCTACGCTGTGTCCGAGACGGCGCAGCACCTTGCCGCCTACGGCGAAATTCAGCCATGCGGTGAGCATGCCGCTCAGGAGCATGACCACAGGCAAAAGCATGGTAACATAGTCCATGGACTTCATAAATTCGTCCTTGGTGCGCTCAAGCTCGGCTGGGTCCATGCCGATGGTTTCGTACAGCTCGAACGCCGCACCGGCGGACTCCTTCATGGCGCTGATCTGCGCCGACATCGCCAGAGGATTGATGCCTGTCATAGCCAGCGTAATGCCTGCGGTGAGAAAGACACCGGCAAGCGAGGCAGCAAGTCCGTACAAGAGAATCCGCGCTGCTGACATACCCTGCCGGAAGCCATAGCCTAGGGCAAGGCTGGTCGGACCGAATGCTGCTGCCATATGGATGGCGCTGAGAGGCGAGATGCATATGGACATGATAATGGCTGCCGCCGCAATGCTCAAAAGCCCGTACTTCATGCCATGGCGGACAATCAGCACGATGATTGGCAGCGGCCACAGCATCGTAGCGGCGATGCCCATTATCGGCATATAGACTGCAATCAGCGCCATAATAACCGTAATTGCCACCAAAAGTCCACTCTCCGTGGTTGATTTGACGGTAAAGCTACGCATAAAATTTTACTCCTTTGTGTTTGTGTGATAATATATTATATCACTTCATGGCAAATCTGACTAGTCTGCACAGGCTTGGGGCATCTTCTGCGCGCTGGTGATGCTTTTCAGGCATAAAAATACTGCCAGCTAGAAGCTAGCTTTTCACAGCTTAGCTTTGGCTGGCAGTTTTTTATATGATATGTGCCTTAGGCCTCCTCGTGCACGGAGTGATTGTACACGGTGCGGATTGGGAACGGAATCTCGATGCCCTCCTCGCGGTAGCGCTTGGTCAGCGCCTTGATAAATTCGTGCTTTAAGGTGAACTGGTCGGCAAATTTGCTGCAATGAAGCACGACATTGAAATCTATGCTGCTCTCATTGAAAGTATGGAAGTAGACCTTGGGCTCTTTGGTAACGGTATCGTCAATTTTTTTGCCGACTTCCTCGGCAACCTCGATGGTTACTTTTTCGACAAAATCCAAATCGCTGTCATAGGACACGCCGCAGGGAACCTTGATGGACATATCAGGCTCCGGCATGCAGTAGTTGGTGATAATGGCGCTGGAGATTTTTTGGTTTGGCACGACTACGGCGTTGCCGGAGGTGGCGATGATGGTCGTAAAGCGCCAGGTGATGTCAGATACCTGTCCTTCCTCGCCGGTGCTGAGGCGAACATAGTCATTGATGCTGAGCTGCTTGGACATCAGGAGATAGATGCCGGCGCAGATATTGGCGAGGGTTTCCTGCAGACCGAGGGCGATGGCCATACCGCCGATACCCATGGCAGTAAGCAGGGGGGCAATGGAGATGCCCATGGAGCTGAGAATCAGCAAGATGCCCATGGCGTAGATGACGACGTTGACGATGTTTGGCAAAAGGCTGGTCTGAGGAATGTTCTTGTTGCGCTGGGCGCAAAATTCGATAAAGCCGGTGGCGGCGCGCGCCATAACCTGAAACAGGGTAAAGCTCAGCCAGGCAGAGAGTATGTAGGAAAAGAGATTGGCGGCTGCCCAGTTGATATTGGTAGAGTTGATGAGCCAGTAGAGCGTAGTGCCGACAATCCATGCCCTCGGCAGTCCTCTGGCGGCTTTGAGAATCATATAGCGGATGGAAAGCTCGTCCTCGTTAAAATGCCTCTCCAGCCAGTTTGCAATCAGGCTGTTGATGAACTGCCCGATACAGAGGGCGGCGAGAAAGATACAGACCGGAATAAAGAGCATATCCCAGATTTCCTCCGGCGTGATATTCTTCATCGTGTTGACAAAATCGTAAATATTAAATGATTCTTTCATAAAAACGGTGTTCCTCCCATAAAAAATCAGTATGCCGCAGATGATTTGCGCCGCTGCCTTTGCATGATGCCGAGAGGCTAGAGGCGCAGTTATTGGCGGCCTTGTCATATTATATAATATTTTTCCGTATTTTAGTATTGAATTTTGCCAAAACTTGTGCTATGCTAACGCATGACAGCCTCTTGGCTGTATCGGCTTGGATTCCTGCGAACCGAGACCGGAAACCTCATAAACTTTGTCTGTGCGAGGACGCTTTTTTGGCGTACCGAGGAAGCAGGCATGTTTAAGTGTATCTGCGTTTCCTGTTGAATCAGGAAGCGCTTTATTTTTTTTGGCAGAAAATACCTGTCTGCCTGCCACAAGGAAAGGATTATTATTATGGAAATTTTGCGTACAGTTGCTCAGATTACAGAGTTTGCCAAGTCTGCCCAGCAGGCAGGCAAGGTTATCGGACTGGTACCGACTATGGGCGCTTTGCACGAAGGGCATCTGACATTGATGCGTGCCGCCAAGGCCAAATGCGATGTCGTTATCGCCTCAGTGTTTGTCAATCCTGTACAGTTCGGTCCGAATGAGGACTATGATGCCTATCCACGCCGTTTCGAGGAGGATTGCCGCAAGCTGGAGTCTGTAGGAGTGGACGCAGTATTTCATCCTGAGCCTGCCGAGATGTACCCAGAGGGCTATGGCACGTATGTCAATGTGGAGTCTGCCTTTACCAGCAAGCTGTGCGGCGGCCAGCGCCCGGGGCATTTCCGCGGCGTAGCTACCGTAGTCACCAAGCTGATGAATCTCAGTCGGGCGCAGGAGGCATTTTTCGGGCAGAAGGATGCCCAGCAGGTGTTGGTTATCAAGCGCTTTGTCAAAGATTTGAATATTCAGGTCAATGTCAACATGGTTCCTATCGTGCGCGAGGAGTCCGGACTTGCCAGAAGCTCTAGAAATGCCTATCTATCGCCAGAGGAGCATGAGGCGGCGCTGGTGCTGTCAAGAAGCCTGAAAAAGGCAGAAGCTGCATACAAGGCAGGCGAAACGGACGTAGAGGCTTTGAAAAACATTGTCCGCGGCGAGATTGCTACCGAGCCGCTGGCGGTTATCGACTATGTGGAGCTGTATAGCTTTGATGAGTTGAAGGAAATCTCAAAGGTCGAGGGCGAGAGCCTCTTAGCGATTGCGGTCAAGATTGGCAAGACCCGTCTGATAGACAATATCATCATCGGCGGCTAAAAATTACTGTTTCAAATATAAGATAAAACTATTATTGAAAGGAAACACAATGATACTGAATCTGTTAAAGTCCAAAATCCACTGCGCTACCGTTACCGAGGCGAATCTGAAGTACATGGGCAGCATTACCATCGATGAAGCCCTGATGGAGGCGGCGCATATCCTGCCGAATGAGCGCGTGCAGGTCGTAAACAACAATAACGGCGCACGGCTGGAAACCTACGTCATTCCTGGCCCGCGCAATTCCGGCGTTATCTGCCTCAATGGCTCGGCGGCGCGCATGGTACAGCCGGAGGACATCGTGATTATCATGGCATATGCCTTCTTTGACGAGAAAGAGGCTGCTTCCTACAAGCCAACTGTCGTCATGGTGGACGAAAAAAATGCCGTCAAGGAAATTCGTTCTATTGAATACCATGGACAGATAGATTAATCTCATATAAATCACCCCCTAAAATTAGATCTATGCAAGCTAATTTTAGGGGGTATTTTTTATTGTTATGCCGGTTATTCTACAGGCACAGAAAAATTGACCTCATCTCCCTGACGGTCATATATCTGCTGCTGAACAAGCATTATAGGCAGTACGTATTGTCTGCCGCCGCCAGCGCCATAGGCAGGGTTGTTCAGGCAATAGCCGGTTGCCACAAACATAGGGCGATTGATGCGATATACGCCCATAGCTGAACGCAGTGTTCCATGGAAGGGCTTTATTTGCAGGACATCATTCATTGCCAGGCCATCATGCTTTTGGCTCATCAGCTTGTCATACGTATCCTTATCAGTGTAAAAATTGCTCTGGCGTCCAAGCATGCCATATAGCAAATCGCCTTCGTGAAGCAATACTACGCTGTATTCATCCTTATTGTAGTCGCCATACTGTGCCAGCCGTGCCGAAGCTATTATCTGCCGCTGGAAAGCGACTGGCAATTCTTCAGAGTCGCCATCTTCCAATAAGTATGCTGTAATTCTGCCATCGGATATCTTTTGATATGCCTCTGCCACGGAATTTTCTGCCGTGCCTGCCAGCAGCATCATACTGGCAATTGCTCCACACAATATAGATCTTACGTTCATCCGAATACCTCCTAGCTGTTATAGCCATATAGTTGTCCTAGCGTGATTATATCATTTGCCAAACATACAATCAACTAATAACGCATTTGCTAAGGCATTTTCTGATAGACTTTGCCAAGGCTGATACAAATATCATATCTTTTTGGCTGAAATTTTCTTGCCCATATTGCTTGTTTGGAGTACAATCGAAAATAGTTATGCAACTGTGTATTAATATGATAAAGTCATAATTAGACGATATGCTGGCAATTAAGGGAGGGCGGCTTCTATGGTGCTGGGCAACTTCGTAATCAAAAATAAATTCAAGCTAGTGACAGCCGTATTTGCCGTAGCCATGCTTGTTTGGGGATTTGCCATCCATGCTATTTGGTCTGAGCAGCAAATCGACAAGCATAAGATGGCACGGCTTAATGCCATGAACAGGGGACTTTCGATAGACCGGGATATCGAGGAGTGCTATGGCGTGCTTTCGGCGCTGGATATCATGCTGGCAGATGGCGATGCGTGGCAGATAAAGGATTTTGATGGCACAGCCAAGAGGCTGATGAAGTTTCACCCTTATATATCCAGCCTGCAGCTTGCGCCAGAGGGCAGGGTGACGAGGATTTATCCCCTGGCTGGCAATGAAGCTGGGCTTATCGACCTTATCAATGACGAAAAGCGCGGGCCTATTGCAAGGTATACGAGGGATTCGGGGCGTACGACCCTGCAAGGTCCGTTTGACCTGAAGCAGGGCGGTCAGGGGATTGCGATGCGGCATCCGGTCTACAAGACTGATGCAGACGGGCAAAAGGCATTTTGGGGCTTCATCATAGCGATTATCGAAGTGCCCAAGGCGTTTCATTCTACAGTTGAGACGCTCAACAGCTTTGGCTATGCCTATGCCCTGTATAATTACGACCACATGAACGCAAATTGGCAGCTCGTGCTAAGGTCGGACAAGGAACTGGACAATCCAGAGATGGTGGAGTTTGATGTCCTCGATACCAAGTGGCAGTTGGCGATTATGCCGCTTGACGGCTGGTACAACTGGCAGGCAATCACGCCGTATGCCGTGTTTGGCATCCTGCTGGTGTTGCTGTTTACGGCAATGAGCTATATGGTGCTCCGCTTGGCAGAGGATAAGAAAATCTTTTCCAATATGTCCTTAAAGGACGAGCTGACGAAGCTGGGAAACAAGAGGAGCTTTGACCAAAGCCTGGCATATCTTTTGCAGCACAGCGACAGCTTCGGACTGTACTACATTGATGTCAATTTTTTCAAGGAAATCAATGATGCCTATGGTCACGTGGTGGGGGATGCCCTGCTGCGGAACGTGGCGAGAAGAATCCAAGAGAATGTGGCATATCCGGTCTATAGGATAGGCGGCGATGAGTTCGTTATCCTCGTGAATGACAATGCTGGTGAGGCAGATTACAGCCAGATAGAGGAAAGGATTAACAAGGCGTTTGATAAGGTGATAAAGTGCTCCGGCAAGCTCTTGAGCGTTACGGTCAGCTTAGGCTTTGCCCGCTATCCGGAGGACAGCGAAAACCTGCACCGCCTGATAGACATCGCCGACCAGCGCATGTATGCGGATAAGGAAAGAAAGCACAAAATGAAAAACAAATAGCCAGGCAAAGTAAAAGACCTGCCGCTAGACGCAAGCATCCAGCGGCAGACCTTTTTAGTTATGGCGTTTTAAGTAATCCATCAGCCTAGTTCCATTTACATTCAATATGTAGAACATTCATTGGCATACTTATAAATTGTATATCAAATTTAAGACTAGGCTCTACTTTGGAACTAGCATTATGTATTCTGAGATTAAGCTGCCAGCCGTTGTCAAGATACATTTCAATGGTATTATCGCTATCAGGCTTAGGTACACATTCAACAAGCCTAGTCGGTAGTTTGACAATTGGTACGGTAATAGCAGATACTTTGTTTTTTGCTGGCTTGTTTAGCGTATTGTGAAGATTAAATGTGTGTATGATTGTAAGCCTCTTATTATCTTTGCTCACGATTTTATAATAGTCTTTAACGCCGATTAAATACTCAATCATTTTTCTAGATATAGTGTTATCTTTTTTATTTGCACGTTTTACCTCTGCGATAAATGCATTTAGTATAGGAATATACACTTCTTGACTCTTATTGTCTATTTCAGACCACTTTACCCCCAATGCTTTTTTCTCTCGCAGAGAGTTAAATATTGGCTTTATAGCACGCCAATATTCATATGAGCATGGCATATCAAACCATTCGTTTCCAAAATCAATTTTATCACTTAATCTACTGTGCTTAACTGCTTCGTGATTATGCTTGATGCTTAAGCCAATTTCCCATTCAATGTTTTTTCTCTTAAGTATTATGTCTCGCACATCGCCTTTGATTCCTTGCTTATCCTTTTGAAATTCCAAAGTAAGTTCATCATTTTCAAATTCGGATATTCTAGGTTCGAGTTCTAGTATGGTATCAATAGCTGCCGCAGCGGATGTCATAAAAGTTTCTTGTATATCTTTGTCCATAAGAGACCATGCTTTTTGATTTGCCATAAGACTCGAATTTTCAACAACACGTGTTTTTCTTAATTCATTTAATGTGTTATATAACGTTTGCATCCAGGCATATTCATATGCTCTTCCTAAATCGTTGCTCTTGGTGCTTGCCTTTTTTTCATTGACTTCTTTAGCATCAATGGCGTCTCGGTCTATTTCCACGGCAGAAGCATTTCCTTCAAGGTGCATTTTTATAGCAACTGCAATCTCGTAAGCTAAATTTACAGGAACTGCATTGCCAATCATTTTATATGCCGTATTCGTATCGTTGTATATAAACTTAAAATCATCTGGAAAACCCTGTATTCTTGCTATTTCTCGTATCGTCATTCTACGATAAAGATGCTCTTGGCCTACAACAAATCTACAATCATTTGGCGCAATCTTAATCATTTTTGGTGCTTGTGGATGTAGCTGGCATTGCCGTCCCGAAGCTTGGACTGTAAAGGCTTGTTCGTCCCATGATCTTACACGGTTGCGACTCATAAAAATAGGAGAGTATGCACCTGTAAAATATTCATTATTGTTTATTGCCAGTGGATTATGGTGATTTTTTGGACCAGAAGGTACAGCGGTATCTTGCAAATCCCATATAATATCTCTTAGGGTAATTTTCTTTGAGTCATCCTTGGTTGAACCTTTGGGAAAACCAAATTCCATATGTAAATCTTTTCTAAAGCCAATATAAAATACCCGTTTACGTTCCTCTGCAACCCCATAGTCTTTGGCATTGACTAATGTAAAGGAAACTTCGTAGCCAGCTTCGTCAAATAGTTCTAATATCTTTTGAACAGCGATAGAATGTCTATTGGCGAGCATGCCGCTGACGTTTTCAGCTAAGAAAAATTTGGGATGAAATTCTTTTAAAATTCTAATATAATCAAAAAACAGTTGTCCCCTAGCATCGTTGATTCCGCCCAGTGAACCAGCTTCTGACCATGATTGACATGGCGGTCCGCCTATGATGCCGTCGACATCTCCATTTATATATTGCGCAATATCTTCCTTGCGTATTTTTCTGATATCGCCTTCAATTAAGTGCGTATTGGGATGGTTTATTTTAAAAGTTTCCCATATTGTTTTATCAAATTCATTTGCTACAGGGATATTAAATCCTGCTTTTTCAAAGCCCAAATCAAGTCCGCCACATCCACTAAACAAGCTAATTAGATTCATTTGCTTCTGCTCCTTATTTATTGTTATTTTTTGATTATAATCATGAGTTATTGATAAGAAAACTCCGGATAAAATGTAATTTTTATTTACACATTAGCCGGAGTTTAGTAAAAAAATATATGAAATAAATCTATTGTTAATCTGCCAGCTCCTCGATTAGCGGGGTGGCATGATTGTTTATGCAGTCAGCAGTAATCGTAACCTTGCGGTGCTTGTCGGATTTTGGAATATCGAACATGATATCCAGCATGACGTCCTCGATGATGCCCTTCAGGGAGCGAGCGCCGGTCTTGCGCTTGATCGCCTTCTGAGCTACGGCGTGGAGCGCGTCATCAGAGAACTCCAAGTCCACGTTGTCCATTTCCATCAGCTTTTTGTATTGGCGTACAGGAGCATTGCGCGGCTCGGTCAGAATCCTTAGCAGGGCATCCTCGTCTAGATCCTCCAGCGTGCAAATGATAGGCAGCCTGCCGATTATCTCTGGAATGATGCCGAACTTCATCAAATCCTCCGGTCTGGTCTTGTGAATCAGGTCGTTGTATTTTGGCTTTTCGTTCTGACCCTCGATTTTTGCCCCGAAGCCGATGCCAGTATCGGTAGATTTGAGCCTCTTGGCGATGATTTTTTCGATGCCGACGAAAGCGCCGCCGACGATAAAGAGGATGTTCTTGGTATTTACCTTGATGGTAGGGGCTTCCGGGTGCTTGCGCTGGCCTCTGGCGGTAAACTCCACCTCGCTGCCCTCGAGCATCTTCAAAAGGGACTGCTGCACGCCCTCATGACCTGGATCGGCAGTGATGGTGTTGTTTTCACCGGACTTTCTAGCGATTTTATCGAACTCGTCCAGATAGATGATGCCGTGTTCGCAGCGGGTGATGTTCTTGTCCGCGGCATAGTAGAGATTGCGGACGGCTACCTCTACGTCCGAGCCGACAAAGCCAGCCTCGGTAAGGCTGGACGAATCGGTAACGGCAAAAGGAATGTCGAGCATCTTGGCAAGATGGGACAAGAGCGCTGTCTTGCCGCAGCCGGAAGGGCCGAGGATGATGACGTTGGACTTGTCAATCTCGTCAAGCTCGTCTTCCTTGTGGTCAAAGCCGTACTTCATTCTCTTGTAGTGATTGTATACGGCTACTGCCAGCACCTTTTTTGCCTGGTCCTGATTGATGATGTATTTATCCAGATACTCCTTGATGAGATGAGGCTTGATGTGGGTCATTTCCTCATCGATATTGTTCATCGCTTCCGCATCTGCTTCCTGATTTACTTCGACCTGATGCGCCTCGATGGCCTTGTAAATATCCGTGATGCAGCGTGCGCAGAGCGCAAAGCCGCTCCTCGGGTCATATACAGGCAAATCATATTGGGAATGTACTACCACGCGGCGCTTGCAAAAGCTGCACTGGATAGTAGGCTCTTTTTCTGTCATAAAATATACCTCTCAAAAACAAAATTTTTAACCTTTTCTTTCAATGTATATATTATGGTGGAAAGCAGTTAAAATTTCAACATTTTTTTCTAATAATTTCTTGCACCGGAAAGGGCGCTATGATATAATATCACAAGTCGGATTTTGAATCCGGGAAGTTGATTTTTTCGGCTTTGTCCCGTTTTGGGAGACTAAGTCGGACCAAGTCTTCGCAGAGAGGGCTTGTAATACTCCCAATATGGGGAAAAGCGAGGTGCATATATATGAAGAACGGTATTCATCCAGAGTTTTTTGAGGCAAAGGTTATCTGCGGTTGCGGCAACACCTTCACTACCGGCTCTACCAAGCCTGAGCTGAGAGTAGATGTTTGCTCCAAGTGCCATCCTTTCTTCACCGGTCGTCAGCGTGATATCGCCGCTGGTGGTCGTATCGAGAAGTTCAACAAGCGTTACGCAAAATAAGAACTCGGAGAGCAGGGCGGATCGTCCTGCTCTTTTTTTGTACAAACAGCCTTTGAGAAAGGATTTATATAGATTATGGAAGAAAAGAAGATTACCATCGGCGGTCAGGCGGTTATCGAGGGCGTTATGATGCGCGGACCGGAGCTGACGGCTACGGCGGTGCGCACGCCCGATGGCAGGATAGAGGTCAGTGCCAAGCCTGTCAATTCGATCAGCGATAGATACCCCGTGCTGAAAAAGCCGCTTTTGCGCGGCTGTGTATCTCTTATGGAGTCGCTGGTGATAGGCATCCGCTCCCTGGGCTATTCGGCGCAGATGGCTGGCGAGGAGGAGGAACAGCTTTCGGACAGGGAGCTGGCAGGCACGATAGCCTTTGCCTTCGTTTTGGCAGCGATTTTGTTTATTGCCATACCGACCGGTGCGGCGCGGCTCTTTCATACCATTACGGAAGACCCGGTTTTTCTCAACCTGATGGAGGGCGTGCTGCGGCTGGTCATCTTTATGGCGTATATTGCCGCCATATCCCGCATGAAGGATATTCAGAGGGTTTTTCAGTATCATGGGGCGGAGCACAAGACCATTGCCTGTTTTGAGGCAGGCGAGGCGCTTACGGCTGAGAACGCCATGAAGCATACGCGCTTTCACAAGCGATGCGGTACTTCCTTTTTGCTGATCGTGATGCTGGTAAGTATCTTTGTCTTTGCCTTTTTGGGGTGGCCGAGCCTCATCGAGCGCATTGCCAGCCGCATCCTCCTCTTGCCGGTGGTGGCAGGCATATCGTATGAGATTATCAGGTTCTCTGCCAAGTCGGATAACTGTCTTTTGGGCTGGGCGGTCAAGCCGGGACTTTGGCTGCAGCGCCTGACGACCAGAGAGCCAGAACTGGACATGCTGGAGGTTGCCATAGAGTCAGCCAAGGCGGTACTGCCAAAGGACAAGATTCCGGCAGGCAGCGGCGATTATCTAAAGCCAGCCGAAAAGGCTTGCAAGACGGCTTCGGAAGAAGCTGCGGACAGTCGGCATGAGCCTGAGATGACGTTTGGCGATGTGGAAGCAGCGGAATCCGCAGAGGCAGAAAAAGCAGTATAACGACGGAATGAGAAATACTTGCATGGAGTGTATATTATATGAATATGATGAGTAAATTGCAGGCCGTAGAGGATAAGTACCTAGAGCTGGAGTCACTTATCAGCGACCCATCTGTTTTGGCAGATATGCCCCGCTGGCAGAGATATAGCCGCGAGCACGCAGGACTTGAGCCTATTGTTGCGGCATACCGCGAGTACAAGAAGGTGTGCACAGGCATAGAGGATGACAAGGCAATGCTGGCGGAGGGGCTGGATGATGCTGAGTTCCGCCATATGGTCGAGGAAGAGCTGGACGATTTGAAAAATCGCAAGGCAGGGCTTGATGAAAGGCTGCCGATTCTGCTTTTGCCGAGAGACCCCAATGACGATAAGAACGTTATCGTGGAGATTCGCGGCGGCGTCGGCGGCGAGGAGGCAGCGCTTTTTGCCGGGGATTTGTTCAGGATGTACTCGCGCTATGCCGAATCGCAGGGCTGGAAGGTCAATATCATGGACGCAAGCCCTACGGAAATAGGCGGCTTCAAGGAGGTTTCCTTTGCCGTGGAGGGGCAGGGCGCTTATAGCAAGCTCAAATACGAGAGCGGTACGCACAGGGTGCAGAGAGTGCCTGTCACCGAATCCGGCGGCAGGATTCATACCTCGGCTGTTACGGTGGCGGTATTGCCCGAGGCTGACGAGGTGGACGTGGATATTCGTCCAGAGGAACTGAGGATTGACACATATCGGGCAGGCGGCGCTGGCGGACAGTATGTCAATAAGACCGAGTCTGCTATCAGAATCACGCACCTGCCGACGGGCATCGTGGTGCAGTGCCAGGACGAAAAATCCCAGCTCAAGAACAAGGAAAAGGCGATGCGCGTCCTGAGAGCCAGAGTCTTAGAGCAGGCGCAGCAGCAGCAGGCGGATGCCATTGCCGCTGACCGCAAGAGCCAGGTCGGCTCAGGCGACCGCAGCCAGAGAATCAGAACCTATAATTTCCCACAGGGACGGGTGACGGATCATCGCATAGGGCTTACCCTGCACAAGCTAGAGCAGGTGCTCAATGGACAGCTTGACGAGCTGATCAACGCCCTGATTACAGCGGATCAGGCAGAAAGGCTGAAAAAGGTGCAATAATATGGCAGAAGAAAAGGCGGCAAGAACCAGTCAGGCAAATGTATCAGGCAAAGCCACCAAGGCTCAGGAGGTATGGACGATTGCCCGTATTCTCAAATGGACAGAGGAATATTTCCAAAAAGCCAATTTGGACTCGCCAAGGCTGGATGCCGAGGTGCTGCTGGCGCACGTCTTGCAGCAAAAGGAGCGCATCTATCTCTATGTCCATTTTGACCAGCCATTGGAGCAGCACGAGCTGTCTGCCTATAGGGAGTGTATCAAAAGAAGGGTGCAGCATGAGCCTGTTGCCTACATCACGGGGCACAGGGATTTTATGGGGCTTGATTTCAAGGTGACGCGTGATACCCTGATACCGCGTCCTGATACCGAGATTTTGGTTGAGGCTGTCCTGCAGAGGCTTCCTGCGGCAGGCGAAAGCTGCCTGCTGGCGGACATTGGCACGGGGACGGGCGCTATCTGCCTGTCACTTTTGAATTATCTGCCCCATTTGCAGGCAGTTGCCGTGGATATATCGGACAAGGCTTTGGCAGTAGCCAGGGAAAACAGCATGGCTCTGGGGCTGAATGAGCGCATTAAGTTTTTGCAGGGAGACTTGCTTGCGCCGCTGCAGGAAGGGGGACTTTTGCTCAAGGCGATAGTTTCCAATCCGCCGTATATTCCTCGGCAGGATATTGCCGCGCTATCTCAGGACGTTAAGGGCTACGAGCCGATGGGCGCACTGGATGGCGGCGAGGATGGACTGGACTTCTATCGGCGCTTGCTGAATGATTCGGCAGATTTGCTGGCAGATAATGGCTTTTTGGCGCTGGAGGTCGGTATTCATCAGGCACGCCGGCTAGAAGCGCTTGCCAGCGGCATGAAGCAGTGGGGCAAATGTGAGATTTTGCGGGATTTGGCAGGCATTGAACGAGTTGTAATCTTGTGGAAAAAATGATTTTGTGCGGCGTGCAGGCGTAGCAGATTCCGATTTGCTGCGTATACAGTAGCTAGATAATGGAGCGAGAGATATGGACGAAGTATTTAATCAGCCAACGGAGCTGGTGTATATCAGGGATTTGGCGCAGCAGCAGGGCGATATCCGTCGGGCGGCACGGCTATTGAAGGCTGGGCAGTTGGTGGCGTTTCCCACGGAAACCGTCTATGGCATAGGCGCCTTGGGACTGGACACAGAGGCGGTGCAAAGGCTGTACGAGGCAAAGAATCGTCCTGCTGGCAAGGCGTTTTCCCTGCAGGTAGCCAATGTGCAGATGATACAGCAGGTTGCAGGCTGTGTTCCCTTGCTGGCGAGAAGGCTTTTGGCAAGATTTGCCCCAGGGCCGATTACTGTCATACTGCCAAAATCTGCCAGCGTGCCTGACCTCGTGACAGGCGGCAGGGATACAGTAGGAATCCGCATCCCGGACAATCCTGTTGCGCTTGCGCTATTAGAGGCAGTGGGCGCTCCTTTGGCTGTGCCGAGTGCCAATATCTCCGGACACGCCAGTCCCAAGGCTGGCACAGATGTCTATGGCGATATGGCAGGCCGTTTGGCGATGATACTGGATGCCGGGCCATGCGCCATAGGCAGGGAGTCCACCATAGTGGACTGCACTGGCGTAAAGCCGGTCATTGTAAGGCATGGTGCAATCAGCGACGAGGACATAATGTCTGCCGCAGAGCCTCGCTAAGTAAAATACTTAAAAATACTGTAATGATTCAAGAACGGCATGCTGGCTAGGCTGCCGTTCTTATCTTTTGCCGCATACAGATAAATGCATCCTAGGCAGGCTTGCTTTAAGGCAAAATCTGTCTAGGAGTTTTTTGCGCCTAAAATCTCTCATCACTGTATGTAAGGATGTCTAATAGCCTTTATTAGTTATAAGGTTTAAGGCAAATTAAGAAGCTCCTAAAAAGATGAGGTATCTATAGTTGATACAAATCTTCTCAGGAGCTCTTTATATTTTGTCTTAAATCAGCTTTTTCGTATAGCAATAAAGGCTGGGCAAATTTACTTTACAGGATGGGATTTTTCGATGAAGCTGGTTAGCTCGTCCAGCCAGTCCTGCGTGTCTACGTCAAAGATGGCGCCCATATCGCTGGCAGCAGCGAGCTGAGGGCGGATTGGGAGCTGGGCGGTTGCTTCGATGCCGTGCTTGGCAGCCAGCTCGTTGATATGGCTGTCGCCAAAGATATAATGCTTTTTGTGGCAGTCAGGACACTCAAAGTAAGCCATATTTTCGACAATGCCAAGGACAGGCGTGTCAGTCATGCCTGCCATCTTGACAGCCTTTTCGACAATCATGGCTACTAGCTCCTGCGGCGAGGTAACAACGATAATGCCGTCTACTGGCAGGGACTGAAAAACAGTCAAAGGAACATCGCCAGTTCCTGGAGGCATGTCCACAAACATGTAATCGACATCTCCCCAGCACACATCAGTCCAAAACTGGGTGACAGTGCCGGCAATAATAGGACCACGCCATACAACCGGGTCTGTCTCGTTTGGCAGCAGCAGATTTACGGACATGACCTTGGTACCGTTTTTGGCAGTGGCAGGCGTAAGTCCGTTTTCGTTGCCGACAGGCTTGTAGCCGCCCAATCCGAACATTCTTGGGATGGATGGGCCGGTGATGTCGGCATCCAAAATAGCGGACTGGTAGCCTTTTTTCTGCATGGCAGATGCCAAAAGGGACGTAACCATGGACTTGCCTACGCCGCCCTTGCCGCTGACTACGCCGATAACCTTCTTGACATGGGATTCAGGATTGGCTTGCGCCAAAAGGCTCTGCTGGTCGCGCTCGCCGCACTCCTGACCACAGGCTGAACAATCATGGGAACATGCTTCACTCATAAGAAAACCTCCAATACACAAATAAGGAATTGTCTGGCAATTCCCTGCATAACACATAACATTATACCATGTTTCTGCACCAATCGCATTTGGGATATGAAATAATCTGCAATATGCCATGAGGCATCATATGTCCAATTCTTTGATAGGCGATGGATATTGCATATCTAGGAAAAAAGTTATATAATCGTCATGCTAAAGGACTAAAAACAAAAATCTAAAATGCAGGCAAGGTGCAGGGCAGCCCTTGCTTATATAGGGAAAAGAGGTTTGGCGTGGAAAGTCATTTGAGGGCGAATTTTACAAGGTATTTGCAATCGCTGGCAACCGAGGTGTTTATGAAGGATGCCGAGGGTAGATATATTTTTATCAATTCCAATCATCCGGACTGGGTCAAGCCGGGAGTTAATGCTATCGGCAAGCTAGATGAGGAAGTGCAGGTCGATGAAAATATGGCACGGCAGTGCCGCAAAGAGGATTTGGAGATACTCTCGACTGGCAAGACCATCAAGAGTATGAGCAAATCGATTCTTGAAGGCAAGGATGTTTATTACGAGGTCATCAAGGCAGCGGTGTTTGATTAAATGGGAGCCGCATACTCGTGACTTTAGTTGTGAGTTAGGCGACCAA
>SAMEA104315434__coassemble_132_pt1 | contig 61488 bp, 56 predicted proteins | sample SAMEA104315434__metabat2_high_PE_033 | metagenome-assembled genome bin SAMEA104315434 (sample SAMEA104315434) | gut metagenome | biome: Monkey gut; feature: monkey-associated habitat; material: faeces | place: China | collected 2013 | reverse complement strand
TCAGACTCTGACACGCAAGGAATGGCAGCTTGTCCAGATGTCCCGCAAGGAAAAAAGCAGCACCAACCTCATTTGCTAGAAACTCTGTCACTACATAAGAATAACACATATTAATATGTGTTATTTGCTTGCGATACGTGTTAATATGTGCTATAATATACATAAAGAGGTGATGAAATGAAACCTAAAGATTTAATTAGGATTTTAGAAAGTGATGGTTGGGTTATAGATAGAGTGAAAGGCTCTCATCACATTATGAAACACCCCTGCAAGCCAGGGCGACCAGTTATTCCAGTACATAACGCAGACTTAAAGCCTGGCACATACAATAACATTCTCAAACAGACAGGACTCAAATGAGTCCTGTCGATGATTAAATAGGAGGCATTTACTATGGACAAAATTATTTACCCAGCAGTATTCCACCCAGAAGCAGATGGCGGCTATTCTGTTGATTTCCCTGATTTATTGGGATGCGTAACAGAAGGCGACAGTCTTCCTGAAGCCTTGAAAATGGCTGAAGATGCGTTGGGAATCTATCTATATTCTTTAAAGGAAGATAACGAATACGCCCCATCCCCATCTGATCCAGCTGATATACATACAGATGGACGTGATTTTGTTTCATTGGTAGAATACGATGAAGCAGCATATCTTCGGAGAACTGACAATCACGCCGTCAAGAAAACGCTTACTATTCCCTGCTGGCTTGATACCCTAGCACGTGAACGCAATATTAATTTCTCTAATGTTCTGCAAAATGCACTTTGCAGGGAGCTGAATGTCAATTTCTCATAAAAGCAGCCAATTATGTTGCGTGCTTATCCTATTCTGTTTTATCTCGGTATGTCGATAATCTTGCAAAAATACGTACTCGGATGAATTGAAAAAAGAGGCGGTTAAAAATGGCAAAAATAAAAGCCGTGCGAACACGGCAAAGAGGAAAAACATTCAGTTATGCTTTTGAGGCTGGACACGATGAAAACGGCAAACGTATTGTCATAGAAAAGGGCGGTTTTGCCACACGTGCAGAGGCATACGAAAAAGGCACTGAGGCATTCGTGGACTTCAAGCATGGCAACATCGGCATAACCAGCGAAAAAATCACTGTAAAGGACTATATGGAGTCATGGCTGGAGTCCGTAGCACGTGCTAACACACAACAGCATCGAGGTGCTCTATGTGCTCGAAGGCAGTCTGCAGCTTATTGTCAATGGCACATCGGGGACTAGCCGTACAGGCAGGCTACAATGCCAATTATTTATCTAGGCTTTTTCATGAGCAGACAGGCATGACGCTGATTGACTATATTTACCGCATCAGGCTGACACATTTTTACGCCCGGTTAGTCAAGACAAATACCCCTATCAAGGAATTGATGCTCGAATGCGGTCTCACAAACGAACGCACTACTAGAGAGCTTTTCCAAAAAATCTACGGTGCGCTTCCCTTGGAAATCCGCAAAATACAGCATACATAAAAATAGCGGGACAGTAACGCACTACTTGTCCCGCTATCTTTATTCAAATTTTATGACTAGGCATTTTTTACAACATATCGAGAAAACAGACTGCTAGAATTTTAGCTTCCCAGCAATACTTAAAAGCCATGAAGATGCTTACTTTAGCTCGATATTTTCTCCCACAAGTCCAATATACGCTCCATCCTTCTCCAAACCGCTGTCCTTATGGGCAATCAGCCACTTGTTGTTGGCAAATAGCAACCTGTTTTCGCCATTTGCATCGGCTGGCTTCTGCAGTGCCTTATTGGTATTTCTTGGCAGCACTACGCCGCAGCGAAATTCCTTACCGACCTCGGCACTGCAAGGCGCAAAATGCAAGGTGGTAGCATAAAGCTCCACGGCAGTGCCAGCAGGTACGAAGAACACCTCTACCAGCGAGGTGTCATAGGTATAGCCATTTGGATTTATATCCTGCTGCCTGCCCAGCATCAGATACAGGTCAGTTGCGGCGATGTCGATTTCCGAGGAACGATGATACTCCAAGGCATTAAGCTTTCTGTTGTAGCCGCTGCAATGTCCAAATTCTACAGGCTGCTCGCCATAAACCTTGTCCTGCATGATGTCAAACAGAGCCAGCGATTCAAACTCTGGCACAGATGGCTCATAAACCACACCCTCCTCTACGGCTGCATGGGCATTGATGGCAGTCACAAATTCTTCTGTCTGTACATCAAGCACACGCCCATAGGCTCTAAATGCCTTATCTGATACGTTAAAAATCTTCATTTTGTTTTCCCCCTGTTAATAGATTGCGCGGACAGGACATCACCCTGTCCTTCTTTATCCCACGTCAATGGGTGCTAAGACTCCCTCCCTATTGGTAGGGAGATAAGCACCCATAAAGCTTTCGACTAGACTCAGTGGGAGGATAAAACTCCCACTGAGTAAGTCTCATTTTATTTTACCTTAACAGCCGATATTACGCAATTTTTTGCCGCTCATGAGGTTCTGCTCAATCTTTTCAAGTGATACATTCTTGGTTTCAGGCACATAAGCCATGGTCAAAGCGATGAACAAGCCATTGAGCACAGCATACAGCCAAAAGGTCATAGATGAGCCGAGCGTGTCCACCAAGGTAAGGAAGGTAGCACCAACAATAGCACAGGTAATCCAGTTGGTCATTGTCGAGCAGGCAATGCCAAATTCACGGCTCTTTAGTGGCTGAATCTCAGAGCAAAGCACCCAGACAATAGGGCCTGCGCTCATGCCAAAGCCTGCAATGCTGACCATGGTCATGACAGCCGCTAGATATGGTACAAAGGCTGGTACATTGCCGCTCTCCAAAATGCTCATGCACACGCCGACAACTGCCATAGAGGCAGCCATAACGCCAAAGCCAATCTTCAATACTGGCTTTCTACCGCCCTTATCGACCATGCCGATAGCAATAAAGGTAGAAAGAACGAAAACAATGCCGTTGATAACCGTGCCAATCATCTGATCCTCTGTGCTGGCAAAGCCTGCCAGACCGAGAATCTTGGGTGAATAATACATGATGACATTGAAGCCTGTGAACTGCTGCATTGCCTGCAGGAGCACGCCGAGGAAAACGGCACGGCGTACATTGGGATTGGATTTAAAGAGCGCCCAGCCAGCCTGCTTTACCTTCAATGTTTCCTTGATGTCGGCAAGTTCGCCTTCGGCTACATCCTTGCTGGCATGCAGGGAATTGAGCACCTTTTCGGCTGCCTCAAAGCGTCCTTTGGCAGCCAGCCAGCGCGGACTATCCGGCAGATTGAACACCGTCAGGATAAGCACGAAGGCTGGTATGGCAATAACTAGGAGCATCATGCGCCAATCGCCGCTGTAGCTGAATGCCGTATCGGAAAGAAATGCTGCCAAAATACCTACTGTAACCATGAGCTGATAGCCAGAGATCACCTTGCCTCTAGCATTTTTATCTGACATCTCGGCAAGATACAGAGGAGCAGTATAGGAAGCAATGCCCACAGCCAAACCGAGGATAAGACGAGAACCAATCAAGACATCGACATTGGGAGCGATGCTTGAACCAATACAGCCAACGATAAAGAGCACAGCTCCTATCAAAAGGCTCTTTTTTCTGCCGATGCTGCCTGCCAAAAAGGAAGCGATTATCGCACCTGTCGCAGCACCGACCATCATGGAGCTTACCACCATCTCCTGCATATGGCTGCTCAACTGCCATTCATCGGCAATAAACGGCAATGCCCCAGAAATAACTCCTTGGTCAAGTCCAAACAAAAGGCCTGCCATGCCGGCAGCAAAATAAATAAACATCCTCACTCTTGCAGCACGCTTTTCAGCGGCACTGTTGCTTTCACCCATCTTACGCTCCTCCTCTGCTAATAATACACACTGTTAGACTTACAACTGAGCTAAATCATCATAACAATCCTTGAGCTGTACATAGAGCTTTTTGTACAAGGCATGACCCTTTTCGTAATACGCCTTGTGTGCTGCCTCAGGCTGGCAGTAGGTGTCCTGCCCGATAAACTCACGACAGGCACTAGGCACATCCTTGAAGATGCCAGCACCCACGCCGGCGAGGATGGCAACGCCCAAGGCTGGTCCCTCTTGTGACTTGATAGTCTTTACCTCACAGCCATACATATCAGCAAGCATCTGCCGCCAAATTTTGCTCTTGCCGCCGCCGCCGCAAGCCATCATCTCACTCACATCTACCTGCATTTCACGCAATACATCAAGACAATCCGACAGCGAATAGCTAACGCCTTCCATGACAGCTCTCAGCATATCTGCCTTTGTATGAATCGCTGACAAGCCGAAAAATACGCCGCGGCAGTTCGGATTCAAATGCGGCGTGCGCTCGCCCATGAGATACGGCAGATAAATCAAGCGCCTGCTGCCGATAGGCACTTTTTCCACATCCTGATTAATGAGGTCATATGAATCAACACCCAGCTTTGCTGCTTCTGCCTTGTAGGATTCTGCCAAATTATCCCTGAACCACTTCAAAGAAAGACCTGCACCCTGGGTAACGCCCATCACATGCCAGCATCCTGGTACGGCACAACAGAAGGTATGCACTCTCCCCTTGGCATCAATCCTTGGCTCGCTGGTATGGGCAAAGACAACGCCGCTCGTACCAATGGTCGTAAACGCCCTGCCATCCTCGACAATGCCCGTGCCGACAGCCGCAGCAGCGTTATCGCCAGCACCGCCAACCACGATTGTTCCTGCCGCCAAGCCTGTCCTAGCTGCAAACTCAGCAGTTACCGTACCAGTGACCTCTGGCGATTCGTAAACACGTGGCAGAAGCGATGGGTTAATTTCCAGCTTTGCCAAAATCTCCTCTGACCAGCAGCGGTTAGGCACATCCAAAAGCTGCATGCCGCTGGCATCCGATACCTCGGTTGCATATTCGCCCGTCATGCAAAAGCGGATATAGTCCTTCGGCAAGAGTATATGGCGGCAGCGGCGGTAGTTTTCCGATTCGTGATTGCGTACCCAAAGAATCTTAGATGCCGTAAATCCTGTAAGGGCTGGATTTGCCGTAATCTCAATCAGGCGCTTAGCACCTACCTTGGCGGTGATTTCCTGACACTCCTTGCCAGTTCGCTGATCACACCAAATAATCGAAGGACGAATGACTTTATTTGCTTCATCAAGCATCACAAGCCCATGCATTTGCCCCGAAAGACCGATTCCCTTGACATCTTCCTTGGCTACGCCCGAATCAGCCATGACTTTTTTTATCGTAGCTTCAACAGCCTCTGCCCAATCCTCTGGCCTTTGCTCCGCCCAGCCATTCTGCGGCTGATAAAGCGGATATTCCTGTGAGGCAGATGCTATGACAGTGCATTTCTCATCAAACAAAACCGTCTTTGTAGCCGACGTGCCAATATCAATACCGATTAAATACTTCATAATGTCCTCTCTCCTCAAATACTCACAATTTTCAATTCAAATCTCATATCACACACAGAATCAGCACCACGCAGCATCCCCTGATTTTCTTGCGTCCACGTGCACGCTGTTTATGTAAAGAAATATATCACAAGCAAAAACAATAGTCAATGATATTTTTAGATTTTTTTGCATAAAATATTCGCAAAATTTTCAGTATTTCAAAGCTGTTCCTATAGCTATCATCTATAGGCTGTAAATAGCCACCTGTTTCCTTGCCAGATATTTGGCTTTTGCTTGGGTGCTGATACGCACAAACGCCGCTTGGCGTCAGCAATTAGTGCATATGACGTTTATGATAACATATGACGGGTTGTCCGATGTCCCTCATTTATCAATCCTTCAGCCTAGGCAACAAAAAATAAAAAACACAAAAAAAGAATTGACAATACTTGCAAAGCGTGCTACTCTATACTCATCAAATGCGTGCACGAGAACACGCAAAAGTAAAAGTATTATCTGCAATTGGTTACTAAAGAGAGTGTGTAAAAGTAAAAGGAGAGTTTATTATGGGTATTACTAACATTCCACAGGTAAAATGCGGCATTATTTCCGTAAGCCGTGACTGCTTTATCATTTCCTTGTCTGAAAATCGCCGTGCGGCCATCGTGGAAAGCTACACCAAGAAATATGGCGATTTGTACGAAGTAAAGAAGACCATTGAGAACGAAACCGATATGCTGGAAGCTGTCAAGGAAGCAAAGGATGCTGGCTGCAACGCCTTGGTCGTATTCCTCGGCAATTTTGGTCCTGAAACGCCAGAAACCCTTGTTGCCAAAGAGTTTGACGGGCCTGTCATGTACGTGGCTGCCGCCGAGGAGACTGGCAAGAATCTGATTAACGGCAGAGGCGATGCTTATTGCGGCGTTTTGAACTGCTCCTACAATCTAGGTCTGCGCCACCTCAAGGCATTTATTCCAGAGTACCCTGTAGGAACTGCTGATGAGCTGGCTGATATGATTGCAGAGTTCCAGCCAGTTGCCCGCACCCTTTTGGGTTTGCAGGGTCTAAAGATTATTACCTTCGGCCCTCGCCCGCAGGATTTCTTCGCCTGCAATGCGCCAATCGCGCCGCTTTATGATATCGGCGTAGAAATTGAGGAAAATTCCGAACTTGACCTGCTCGTTTCCTACAAGGCGCACAAGGATGACCCGCGCATCAATGACATCGTAGAGGATATGGCAAAGGAGCTTGGCAAGGATGGCAATCCTTATCCTGACCTGCTGCCGCGCATGGCTCAGTACGAGCTTACCCTGCTCGACTGGATGGAGCAGCACAAGGGCGCACGCAAGTATGTTGCCTTTGCCAATAAATGCTGGCCTGCCTTCCCTAGCCAATTCGGCTTTGAGCCTTGCTATGTAAACAGCCGCCTCGTATCTAGGGGTATTCCGGTTGCCTGCGAGGTTGATATATACGGTGCGCTTTCAGAATACATCGGCACTTGCATTTCTGGCGATGCCGTTACCCTGCTTGACATCAACAACTCCGTGCCGAAAGACCTCTTTGACGAGCATATCAAGGGTGCGAAGAACTACACCCTCAAGGACACCTTTATGGGCTTCCACTGCGGCAACACCCCTCTTTGCAAGCTCAAGAAGGGCGGCGTAAAGTACCAGCTCATTCAGAACCGCCTGCTGGAGAATGGCGGCACGCCTGATATTACTAGGGGCACGCTGGAGGGCGATATTGATGCAGGCGACATTACCTTCTATCGCCTGCAGAGCACTGCTGACGGCAAGCTGCGTGCCTATATTGCCGAAGGCGAGGTTCTGCCAGTAGCTACCGGCTCATTCGGCGGCATCGGCATATTCGCTATTCCTGAGATGGGTCGCTTCTACCGCCATGTATTGATTGAAAAGCGTTATCCGCATCATGGCGCTGTGGCTTTTGGCCACTATGGCAAGGTAATTTTTGATGTTCTCCGCCAGCTAGGCGTTGAAGATATAGCATTTAACCAGCCAAAGGGCATGCTGTACCCTTCCGAAAACCCTTTTGATGATTAAAAAAATATATTCATCCCCTTTATTTTTCTTGTACTATACCCTACAAAAAACAGCTCCCTGCAGAGCTGTTTTTTATTGCATTTTGTGCATCTACTTTTAGCCACAATTAAATCCCTAGAAGCAATACTCATGCTTTGAGCATTTTGCTATCCCACTAATTGATATTTATCCTAGAATACAGTTAAGATTTGCAGAAGTTTCTCATCCAAAAAGGCTAATGCCTGTTTGCGGATATCGGCAGGGATGCCGTAATATGCTTCTGCCATACCGCCACAAATAGCAGCAATAGTATCCGCTGTCACCGCCTCTAGATATGGCATTGCGAATGGCGTCCTCAAAGCCAGTAGCTGCTGACCGTATGCCTAAGATATAGCATCACAAAAAGGTCGTTATAGTTTTACAAGGCATTCGCAAAGACAAATGCCCGATAAAGCTACCAACGACCTTTTGTTAAAAACTTCCTTATTAAGTTCTTCTTACCTGTCTTGCATCTCGCCAATCTGGGCTAAATCATAAATCAATTATTTATCGCCATAGCCGTCTGGATGCTTTTGATGCCACTGCCAAGCTGTGCCTATGACGTCATGGACATCAGTAAAGCGCGGCTTCCAGCCTAGGATTTTTCTTGCCTTCTCGCTGGAAGCAATGAGCTGTGCCGGATCGCCTGCCCTGCGTTCGCCCATTTCTACCTTGATTTCCTCGCCGGTAGCCTCCTTGGCTGCCTGAATCATTTCCTTGACGGAAAAACCCTGCCCGTTGCCAAGATTGAAGATATTGCTCTCGCCGCCCTTGCGCAGATAGTCAACTGCCAGCACATGAGCATCTGCCAAATCCAGCACATGAATGTAATCTCTCAGGCAGGTTCCGTCAGGCGTCGGGTAATCATCGCCGAAAATAGTGATATGATCACGCTTGCCGAGAGGCACCTGCAAAATCAAAGGAATCAGATGCGTCTCAGGATTGTGATCCTCGCCGATAGAGCCATCCTCAATAGCGCCTGCCGCATTGAAGTAGCGCAGGGAAACGAAGCGAATCCCGTTCGCCTGGCTCACCCACTTCATCATCTTTTCCATCATCAGCTTGGATTGCCCATATGGATTGGTCGGCTCGGTGCGGTCATCCTCCATGATAGGGATGCGCTCCGGCTCGCCATAGGTGGCAGCAGTCGAAGAAAAGACAATCTTGTCCACGTTGTTTCGCACCATGGCTTCCAGCAAAACCTGCATGCCATAGACGTTATTGTTAAAATACTTCAAAGGGTTGGTCATGGACTCGCCTACCAAGGAATTTGCCGCAAAATGCACCACTGCGTCAATGTCATTCTCCTGAAAAATCTTGTCCAAAATCTCGCCGTTGCGAATATCTCCCTCGTAAAACTTAGCCTTCGGGTGAACAGCCTTTCTATGTCCAGTCTGAAGGTTGTCTACGATCACGACATCCTCGCCCTTATTAATCAAGGTATATACCGTATGAGAGCCGATATAGCCAGCTCCGCCGCATACCAATACTGCCATAATTATTCCTCCTATATTCAATAACTTTGAACACCTGTGCATGAATACCAGCCATGACAAGCACTATTGCGAGCATGGCTTGGCTTCATCACACAGAGCCTTGCTTATTGGCAGGCTGCCACAAATCTGTCAAATGCCTCCATGCCTTTGGCATCACGCTTGAATACACCAGCATCAGTCAAAACCTGCATAAATACCTTGCCGATTTCGTCCTTGATAATGCCTTCCACATTTTCGGCATCTGCCTCAGGATGCCTTGCCTTGATTTCCTTGTACCATGCGCCATGCACAGACAATTGTTCGTTATACTCGATGGACTCCTTGCCAGCCAGCCACGCCTCAGCAATCAAAGCCATATTCTTCTTCAGGCGCGGCGGCAATACCGCCAGTCCAATAACCTCAATCAAGCCGATATTCTCTTTCTTGATATGGTGCACATCGGCATGAGGATGGAAGATGCCCAGAGGATTTTCTGCATCAGTCCGATTGTTCCTCAGCACCAAATCCAACTGATATGCCTTTCCAGCCCTGCGGCAGATAGGCGTAATGGTGTTGTGCGGCTCTCCGCCCGACTCAGCCAAAACGCCGACGCTGGCATCGCTATAGCCTCTCCACGTAGTGAGAATCCTTTCTGCCAAGTCTATGAGCTGAGCACGGTTTTCCGAGGCCAGCCTAATGGCGCTCATCGGCCACTTTACCCTGCCAGCCTGTACATCTGGAAAGCCAGCAAAGCTGTATTCCTTTTCCACTGCAGCCTTTGCCATGGCAAACGTATAATGTCCGCCCTGGTAATGGTCATGGGAGAGAATCGAGCCGCCTACGATAGGCAGGTCGGCATTTGAGCCAGCAAAATAATGTGGAAACAGAGTGACAAACTCAGTCAGGTTCTCAAAGGTCGTGCGAGAAATCTTCATCGGCACGTGCTCGCCGTTTAAGATAATGCAATGCTCGTTGTAGTAGGTATAGGGAGAGTATTGCAAGAACCAGCTCTTGCCCTGAAAATCCAGCGGAATCAGGCGGTGCGTCTGACGGGCAGGATGATTCGCCCTGCCTGCATAGCCCTCATTTTCACGACAGAGCAGGCACTTCGGGTAGCTGGACGACTTCATCAGCTTGGCTTTGGCAATATCCCGCGGGTCTTTTTCTGGCTTGGAGAGATTGATGGTTATATCCAAATCGCCGTACTCCGTAGGAGTTTTCCAAATAACATTTTTGTCGATGCGGCTCTTGCGAATATAATTGGAAGCAATGCTCATCTTGTAATAATTTTCCGTTGCCAGCTCAGGCGAAACAGCATAGTCTGCCTTGAATTTTGCAATAACCTCGGACGGCCTTGGCATAACGCAGTCCATAATGGCAGTATCAAATAAATCTCTTTCATTGGCGGTATTTTCAATCAGACCCTTTTCAGCGGCATAGTCCAGCATTTTTTCCAAAATATCGTCCGCTACGGAAAGCCTTTCCTCAATGTCTTCCGCTTCAAATTCATCTATCTTCAAAACTGCCAGCAGCCGATTTGCCGCATAGTAAAAATCTTCCTTTGCCATCAAGCCATGCTGGAGTGCGTAATTTAATAGACGGTTTATCTCATGGTTCATCTCTGCATCCCCTTACAATATCACATAACCTGTACGCCGCCCAGCGGACGGATATTCAGCCTGTAGCAGCAGCCTGCACCGAACAGGTTCTCCATAGCCTCGACATATTTTTCGACCAGCTCATCTGGCACAAATGCCTGAATAGTGCCGGCAAAGCCGCCGCCATGCACGCGGCTTGCGCCCTTGCCGCCGAGGATTTTTTCACTGACCATCAGTCCCATGCTAACGCCCTGCTCATCAGGCTTTTGAATGGAATACACATTTTGCAGCCATTTGGCAGAAGAGTTGCCAGAAGCCTTGACCAGCTCGAAGAACCGCTCAAAATCCTTGGCATCCAGAGCCTCGACCTCCTGGGGCACTCTTGCGTCATCGGCAAAGAAATGTGCCGCCCTCAGAATAGCGCGATCGCTTACCTTGCCCCGCAGCTCGGCAATCTTGGCAAAGAAATCATCCTCTGCCACCTCGTGCAGAACTTCCTTGCCAAAATGAGCCGCTACAGACTTCATCTCTACAGGAATGGAAACGTAGTCTGCGGTCAAATCAGCATGACTGCCCTTGGTGTCCGTAATGCACAGGCTGATGCCGGCAGCAGCAAAATCACACACATGCTTGTCAATCACAGGCTGCGCAGGATTGGCAAAATCGATGAACACGAAGCCGCCCACGGAAGAAACCATCTGATCCATCAAGCCGCAGTTCTTGCCAAAGAATTTATTTTCTGCATACTGCCCCATCTTGGCAATATCCACAGCGCCTACCCTGCCGCTGTTGTAATGCAGGTCAAGTATCGTGCCAATCAAGACCTCAAAGGCTGCTGAGGAGGAAAGTCCGCTACCGCCAAGCACATCGGAGGTGACATAGGCATCAAAGCCGCCAATCTGCACATCCTTTGCGATAAACTGAGCCGCCATGCCGCGAATCAGGGCAGTAGTTGTGCCATACTCTTCCTCATTGATAGCCGTTTTTGACAAATCTACGCTGATAGCTGGATAGCCCTCAGAATGCAGGCGGATTACGCCGTCCTCATGAAAAGCTACTACAGCCACGGCATCCAGATTGATTGCTGCCGCCAGCACCTTGCCATGCTGATGGTCAGTGTGATTGCCGCACACCTCGGTGCGACCCGGAGCAGAAAACACCTCGATGTCATTTCTCTCAGGATACAGGCTGGCAAATTTCTCTACCGCCTTGCTATAGCGCTCCTTCTGACCTGCCAGTGCCTCACTGCCGTATAGCTTGGTCAGCATCTCATCATATCTGCCTGCCTGAATTTCCTGCAGCAATTCTGCCTTTTTCATTTTCCATTACCCTCTTTCAATCAATAATCCATAGCTTTACGAGTGCTTATCTTCAACCTAGAAGTAGGGGATAAGCACCCGTTGATGTGGAGCAAAATCAAATTCCCTTAAATTTAAATACGAATTTTCTCGCGATATTCTTCATGGTATATTCGTCTAAAACTGGCGAACCCCAAGTATCATCACCACCCACGCCGGTCTGACCAGCAGATGCTCTCAGATAGGTATGGCTTGCCTGCGGCAAATCATAGGCATGACGGGCATTTTCAATCTCATGCGGATTGTATGGCAATGCCGATGCTTCAAAAGGCACATCGCCGGATACTTCCAGTCCCCTGCCCTTCTTATCCGTAAGCCTGAACCAGCGGATGCCGCAGTGATTGCCACATTCCTGCGGTCTGAGGTATGGCGCAAATTCCTTAGCAGCATTGCTGGCAAAAATCCCCAGCCTTGCGCCATTCTGCCTGTCAATATAATTATCACTGTCTCCCAAGCCGTAATACTCAATCTGGTCATATTTCTGTGCCAAGGTGAAGATCATGCCAAAATCAGGCAGCTCTGAAAGCCCCTCTACGGCATCGTATGCCATCTCTGTCTGTACGCTTCCATCCTTGCAGACGGTGTACAGGACAGCCACCTCGGTTGCCGGCTTGTCAAGCACGGTATAGGTAATTTTAATCTGCAAGCTGTCTGCGGCATATTCGCCTGTGCCATTTTCGCCAAAGAACCTGTCTATCTTGTGCCAAGAGCCATCCTTTTCCAGCACCTCGATGCTCTTTACCCTGCGATACATGCTCGCCAGCTTCCACAAGGCACAGTCAATATGCCTGCTGCTGCCACGGTCATTATCCACTGGGGCGCGCCAGAAATTCAACTGCGGCTGCTCCTCAATCAGCTCATCGCCATCGTACTTATAGGAAACGATATTGCCTGCCGCACTGGAGAACATCACGCTGAAGCCCTCGCCATATACGCCGATATTGATGTCGGACTTTACGATGCGCAGCGGCGCACTGGCTGGCAAGCTCTGACGTACTGCCATATGCTCGCTGCTGTGCAGCCATGCTTCCATGCCGCCATCGGCAGTCATTGTAGACACGCTCTGACCAAAGGCAACCTCATGGCCTGCTTTCGCCCAACGCTCAGTTTCCTTCAAGACCAATGCCGCATTATAGGCATATTCGCCAGCACCAAAGGCAGGATATGCGCACGCAAGGTACTTTTCCTCGCCAGGTGCAACATCTGTATCAAGGGTCTTTTCCCATACCTTCGTGCCATCCTTCAAGAGGGAAAGCTGCAATGCATATTTGCCGGTGTTGGTAAACAGGCTCTTATTGACAATCTTCACGCCATTTTCATCAGGCAACAGGGCAAAATTTTGATAATTGAACTTTACCTCCTGCATTTTTGGCGTCACCCTGCGGTCAGCAAAGACAATGCCGTTGCCACTGAAATTGTAATCGCTCGGCCTGTCGCCGAAATCACCGCCGTAAAGCATAGCTTCCCTGCCCTGATTATCCTTGCTGGAAATAGCCTGATCCACATAGTCCCAGATAAAGCCGCCCTGATACAGCTCGTCCTCATCGGTCAAATCAGTATATTTGCGCATGCCGCCGTTGGAGTTGCCCATGGAATGAGTATATTCGCAGCAGATAAAAGGCTTGTCCCTGTGCTCTGCCAAAAACTTCTTTATATCTGCCGCATGAGTATACATCTGGCTTTCCATGTCGCTGGAAGCATTGAAGCGCCTGTCATGGAACAAGCCTTCGTAATGCACCAGTCTGGAAGCATCTGCCTGATGAAAATACTCATGCATCTTGAAGATGGTTTCACCGCCAAAGGACTCGTTGCCGCAGGACCAAATCAAAATGGACGGATGATTCTTATCACGCTCCAGCATATTCTGCGCCCTCTGCAAAACTGCTTCCTGCCACTGGCTATGCCCATCCGGCAGGGTGTTTTCATCAGGAACGTCAGCACCATTCTTCATCCATGTGCCATGCGTCTCCAAATTGGTCTCATCGATAACATACAGTCCATAAATATCGCACAGCTCATAAATACGGCTGCTGTTTGGATAGTGCGAGCAGCGTATGGCATTGATATTATTCTGCTTCATGATGATAATATCCTGCTCGATCAGCTTTTGGTCGCAGGCTCTGCCGCTATAGCAATCAAACTCATGGCGATTTGTCCCCTTGAATACAATTCTCTTGCCATTCAGCTTCATGATATTGCCGTCCAGCTTGAACTCCCTAAAGCCGACATTCTGCGGTATGATTTCGACAACCTGTCCAGCCTCATCCTCGACTGTCAGCAGCATCTTGTAGAGATATGGCTCTTCGGCACTCCATAGCCGGATATCCTCCAGCCTTGCCTCATAGCAGCTTTCCTTGCCCTTCGCAATCTGCTCATCGGTAAAGACATTTTTTCCCTCTGTATCAAAGAGGCTGATAGTGAGTTTTTTCTTGGCAGCCGTATTCCAGCGAAGCTGCATAGACAAAGTACCAGATTTATAGCCTTCTGCTGGCACAGCGTGCGTAAAAATGTCCTCAATATGAATCTGAGGCACTGTGTACAGATATACTTCCCGGAAAAGACCGCTAAAGCGCCAAAAATCCTGATCTTCCAGCCAACTGCTGCTGGCATAGCGGAATACCTGCACTGCCAGTTTGTTCTCCCCAGCCTTGATATAAGGCGTCAGATCAAAGTCTGACGGCGTGAAGCTGTCCTCGCTGTAGCCGACAAATTCGCCATTCAGCCACACCGCCAAGGCTGCCTCTGCTCCCTGAAAGGAAATGCGGACATTGTCCCAGCCTTCAGGCACAGCAAAGTATTTTACATACGAAGCAACCGGATTCTCCTGTGGAATCTCTCCCGGCACAATAGCAGCATGCCCGTCCCACGGATAAGTTGTATTCGTATAATGCGGCTTGCCATAGCCTTCTAGCTGGATATGTGCCGGTACACGAATCGTCTGCCAAGACCTGCAATCATAGTCTGCAGCCGCAAACCCTGCCGGTCTCTCTGCTGTATTTCTGGCAACGTGCACATACCACAAGCCATTTAAGGAATAATTAAACGAAGACACCCCGCCTGCCAGCTCTGCCTCAGAAGCATAGTAGGCATGGTCGCTATGCGGCGGCAGGACATTCTCTTCGTAATACGCTGGATTTGCCAAGTTTTTAATATCGAAAACGCTCATCTTTAAAACCCCTATCATTTAACAAAATACATATAATATGATAAAATAAAGGAAAGTTGCTTACAACAATCAGCTCTAAAATATGGAGGAACTCGCATGGAGGATGCAAAACAAATCGTACTTACAGCTCAGGACGCAGGCCTATCTATTACCACCTTTGGCAAATCACACACCCATCCAGGGCACTACTATGGTCCTGGTATGCGCCCATACTATCTGATTCATTTTATCCTCTCAGGCAAGGGGACATTCAAAACTCTCTATGATGAGGAAAAAATCTATCATCTGCAAGCCGGGCAGGGCTTTTTGATTGAGCCAAACCTGGTTATCCGCTATGAAAGCGATCAGGACGAGCCATGGAGCTATATCTGGATTGGCTTTATGGGCAGTGATGCCGAAAGCATCGTAGCCGCTCTTGGCTTATCCCGTGACAACCCCATCTTCTCCTGCACGGAAGCCCAAGGCAGACAGCTTGACTCCTGTATCTGCACCATGCTGAAGTACCATGATGTCCAGCTTGTAAATAATTTTCGCCGTCTTTCTCTCCTGCACGAGATTTTTTCCATTTTAGCCGAAGCTCAAACCAACAGCCTGCCGCAAACCAAGACTGATGACTATATCGCCAATGCCCTAGAATATATCCGCAAGCATATTGCCGAACCATTTACCGTACAGGAGCTGGCAAACTACCTATGCCTCAACCGCAGCTATATGACCACCCTATTCAAAAGCAAAACAGGCATGTCACCCCATGAATATATCCAGCAGTGCCGCATCAACAAATCACGGCATCTCTTGGACTCCTCCAAACTCTCTATCGAAACCATCGCCTATTCCTGCGGCTACAGCAAATGCGACTCGTATACTAGGGCATTTCAGAGGCAGAAAGGCATGAGCCCCTCTGCCTACCGAAAGATGCGCCGCAAGGATGAAGGCTGAACGTTCACTAAGCCTAAAACATACTATTTAGCTTCCAAGAGGAAAAGACGGGAATAAAAGTCTCCACAGAATACCTTCTTGTCGGTTTTCTGCTCGCCGCAGGACTCATCCGTCGTTACCAGTCCGGCACGCATCAGCTCTGCGCCAGTAAAGCTGCCCATTTCCTCGACATTATCGATGCAGATATGGTATACGCTATCCTCATCCAGTCCCTGCAGCTTGGTCAGGCTAAATGGCGTACATGCCTTGGACAAAATGCGATAATAGCCGAAGATAGCCTGCTTTTTATCTGGCGATACCACCATCCAGGCTGCTTCATTGCCTTGGAATGGGTCTTTAATGCGATAGAACGTACCATACTGTATTAGCTGGCGATATTTCTTCATAAACTTAATCTGTTCCTTGACCTCGGCGAACTCCTCTGGTGACAGCCTGCCTAAATCCAGCTCATAGCCAAATGTACCGAAGTAAGCCACATCGCCGCGGAACTTCAAGCTGGTGTTTCTAAATACTTGATGATTTGGCGTGATAGATACATGCGAACCCATAAAGGACAGTGGATAAGCATAGCTAGTGCCATACTGAATATAGACACGCTCGCAGCCGTCGCTGTCGTCGCTTGTCCATGCCTGCGGAGCATAGTAGAACATGCCTGGGTCAAAGCGGCCGCCGCCAGAGGCACATGATTCAAACAGGATGTTAGGAAATTCCGAGGTCAGTCTTTCGTACAGGTCATATACGCCAAGGATATAGCGATGATATATCTCTCCCTGTTGCTTAGCCGGCCAGCCAGCAGAACCACATTCGGTAATGCTGCGGTTCATATCCCATTTGATATAGGAAATGTCTGCACTGCTAAGCACTTTATGAATGGCATCATGGATATAGTCTACAACCTCTGGACGTGAGAAATCAAGTACGTACTGATTTCTGCCATGCGAGCTTTTACGTCCTGGCACGTGCAGAATCCAGTCAGGATGCTCCTGATATATTGGCGTATCTTTGTTCGCCATTTCCAGCTCTACCCACAGGCCGAACTTCATGCCCATTTCATTGATGCGCTTGGCAAGGCCACTGATGCCATTCGGCAGCAAATCCGTATTCGGTGTCCAGTCGCCCAAGCCATGATAATCATCACGGCGGGTAGAAAACCAGCCATCATCTAGGACAAACAGCTCTACGCCAGCTTCCTTTGCCTTGCTGGCAATCTTGACCAGTTTGTCCTCGTCAAAATCAAAATACGTAGCTTCCCAGTTGTTAATCAGGATTGGGCAAACCTTGTCGCGCCATACGCCTCTTGCCAAACGGCTGCGATAGAGCTGATGGAAGATTTGGCTCATGCCGTTCATGCCCTCATCCGACCATGCCATCACAGCCTCTGGCGTTTGGAAATGTTCGCCAGCCTTTAGCTGCCATTTAAATGACTGTGGGTGAATACCCAGCGTAATCCTTGTGGTATCAAAGGTGTCAACCTCTGCCTGAGCAAGGAAATTGCCGCTGTACACCAAGGAAAAGCCCATAGCCTCGCCCTGATTTTCATCTGTATTCGGTCGCTTCAGCATCAAGAATGGATTGTGCGTATGGCTGGACTGCCCCCTCATGCTGCCAATGGACTGAATCCCCTGTCTAAGATGAGCTGTTTTCTTGTGTCTTTCCCTTGCCCACCAGCCGGAAAACTGTACCATTTCATAATCATCATCCGGCAAGTCAAGGCTCATGCTCATGGCCCGTCCCAAATACACGGTTTCCTCGCCAGTATTCTTGAAATAAGCATTTCTGGCAATCGCATCACAATCGGCAAAAACCGTATAGGACAAAATCAGTGCCAAGCCTGTCTTGACATCCATCAGCTTGACCAGCAATGTTTCAGCTTCCTCATCTTTCTCGGTGTAGGTTGCTGGCAGTCCTTCAAGCTTTGGCTTCCCTGCCACAATCTCATATGACGCATAGCAAAATTCCGAAATGCTGCTGCCATCCTGCTGCAGAACCTCTACAGCCCCCTCACGAAAATCTGTCGTGCCAAAGGATGGATATTCCTGCTTGATTTGCTCCAAGGAAAAGGTATAATCATTTTCATATGCCTGAGCCAGCATCGGGCGATAGTGCACCTTGTCCTGCAGATAGGAATAATCCCTGTCCAAAGGCAATGCCTTGCCAAAATACAGATGTCCCAGCTGTCCATTGCGCATGATTTCAAAAATATAGCTGATTGCGCCATTAGTCATATGAAACTGCCTTGTTTTATCATTAAATTGAATTGCCATAAAGATACCTCCGTCATTCACCTAACAAAAAATACAGTCTAGTCCCCCGCCTCGCCTTTCGGGATGTGGGGGACTAAATTTTTATTTATTCATGGATTCCCATTTTTCTTCCAGTTCTTCTACAATGCGTGCATGCTCCTGCTCAGTCAGTGATACCTTGGCACGATAGATAAATCCGCCAAGAATCATAAATACGATAGGTGCTGCAAACATAATCATCTGCAAGCGCAGCATATTGTCTGCATCAAGCCCAGATGCACTAGCACCGCCGGTAATGCCTATGTAGATGGCAGCCATGCCGATAATGCCAGAAGAAACCGCACCTGCAAACTTATCAACTAGAGGACGCACGCAAAGGCAAACTGCCTCATCACGATGTCCGAGCTTGAGCTGTCCATACTCCACAGAGTCGGTGATGGTCATCAGCACAACTAGGAAAACAAGCGGCTGCGGCAGTGCGAACATGCCAGCACCAACCAACGCCAAAGTAACATTAGTGCCGCTCATAGCGTAAATCACCAATGCCAAAATCATAATGGCAATAGACGAGAAGAAAAGCGTGCGGCGGCTGAACTTAGTTGTCAGGATTGGGAATGCCGCTACAGCCAAAAGACCGATAACCGTATTGATAACGCCCAAAATGGAGAACTTGGTAGCGTCGCCGATAACATAGATGAAGTAATAGAGATTGAAATTATTGACAATGTTGACACCAATGCCATAAACCAAATAAGCAATCGCCATCCAAAGAAGCTGATCATTCTTGGTCAAAACCTTGAATACATCTTTGGCGGATGTATCTTCCTTGTTCTCACGCAGGGCATTTTCCTGCTCATGCGTACCCAAGCCTAGGATAACTGCACCCAAGGTCGCAATAGCGCCGCCGATGCAGGCAAAGGCAAACCAGCCCGTTGGATCACCTGCACCGCCATTCTGGTTAATAGAGAAATACAGCACCACTGGCATAACGATGACAGTAACCAGCTGACCGCCAAATACAGAACCAATACGGGCAATAGTAGCAGTAACTTCACGCTCATGAGAATCAAAGGAAAGTGCTGGAATCATTGACCAAATAGCTACATCCTTGGCGGAGTAAAAAATATCCATAATGAAGTAAACAATGGCGAAAATAATCAGATACAAAGTCGGATTGCTGACCGTCATGCCGCCCATATCGGTAAACAAGATGGCAAGCGTTACGGCAGCTATCACAGCTCCGCCCAGCACCCACGGCTTAAAGCGTCCCCAGCGTGTCTTGGTCTTGTCAATGATATTGCCGATAAATGGGTCTACAAAAAGCTCTGCTATTCTGAGCACCAAGATGATCGTGGTAACAATGCCGATCATATATGCATCATTATCTGGATTGTCCGACTTGAAGAGATTACTGGTGACAAAAATCATAAAATAAGTACCGATCATGGCGTAAAAAACGTCATGACCGAATGTACCGCAGGCATAAGCTATGCGCTGCACTACGCTGCCTTTTCCATTTGACATAATAATGACTTCCCCTCTGTACTATTAACTACCTAATTGCTTAATTATCCCTTCACGACCTTGATGTAGTCGATAATGGCATCTGCTATCTTATCGAGCGGGTCGTGGCTGGTATTGACAACCAAGTCATAATTCTGGCCTTCCCCCCAATTTTGACCAGTATAATAGTTGTAATATCGCGCACGCTTCTTGTCCTCTTGGTCAAGCTCCTTCAATGATTTGCCGCCATAAACGCTCTTGCCGCGTGCCTCACGGAAATCATCATCAGCACAGACGAAAATAGAAAACTTATTCTCGAACTTGCGCAATACGTAGTCGGCACTTCTGCCCAAAATAACGCATGGACCATCCTGTGCCAGCTTGCGGATAGCCGCAGACTCAGTCATAAAGATTTTTTGGCTGGAGTCGCTCATGTTCATGCCAAAGGAACGGAACGGCAAGAAACTCATGGACAAAGGCTTGACGTAATTTTCCAGCTCCAGCAAGTCCTTTTCGCTCAGGTCATCAATGCCGATTTTGGCAGCGGCAATATGCACAATCTGACGATCATACAGCTTTACGCCAAGCTTTTCTGCCACCAAGCCTGCAATCTCACGACCGCCAGCGCCATATTGACGGCTGATAGTAATAATAGGCATGTCACTCATAAAAAAACCTCCCTTAAAATTTTATCCCTGCTAGTGCTCAACAACAAAATACACCAATGATAATATTTTCTGCTTTTTGTTAGTCTAAATTTTTCTAATATATTGTAAATAGACAGCAAAAACTGCGAAAACGTCATTTCAATCGCCTATATAGGTGCTTATATTTTATTGTTTTTGCTCTCAACACCATTAATTTTATATCATTTCAGTATTGCCAACCACCCGCATATGTTGTTAATATACGGAAAAATGTTAGATAAAAAACAGAGCACCGCCACACAGGGCAGTGCTCACAATGAACCAGATAATATTTATTTATCTTTTCCCTCTCTATAGGCTTCAGCCAAAAGCTGGATAGGATGATATACCACCTGCGGCATTTTATTCTGAATAATGCCGTCAGTTATGTGCATGCGGCAGCTTGGACAGCTAGCGCAAACATAATCCGCCTTGGTCGCAGCAATATTTTTGCACTTACGGTCATTAATCTGCCGTGAAAGCTCGTAGTGCGCCAAACAGAACGAACCGCCTGAGCCGCAGCAGCGATCATGCTCATTCATCTCTACAAATTTTATGCCTGGTATGGCTTTCAGGATTTCCCTTGGCTGCTCAGTGACCTTGATACCGCGCACCATATGGCACGGGTCATGCATTGTCACAACCTTGTCGATACGTCCTAGATTATCTGTTCTATATCCTGTCTCTACGAGATACTGGCTAATCTCCCTAACCTTGTCAGACAGCTTTTGCGCTCTCGCCTGCCAGTCTGGCTCATCTGCCAGCCATTTCGGATAATCCTTCAAGGCTTCTACGCATGAGCCGCACGCTCCCACGATATAATCAGCCTGATAGGACTCAAATACCTCAATATTGTGCTTTGCCATTTCATTGGCCATCTCGAAAGCGCCTGATACGTGCACTGGCGTGCCGCAGCAATGCTGCTTGGCAGGAATGACGATTTCATTGCCGTTTTCTTTAAGCACTTCGATAACGGCCTGCCCCATGTCCGTATACATAAAATTGATGGTGCAGCCTGTAAAGAACGCTACCCGATGCTTGGCATTAGGCACCTTGATAACCTCTGGGTATTGTGCCCGCAGCGGCTTGGAAGCCAGAGGAGCGGTTGCCCTGTTGGGATCCATGCCGGGAGCAGGAAATCTCGATAATACTGCGTGCTTGTCCGGTACGTCCTTGAAGGTAAGCCAGCCAAACATGCCGCCCATGCGCAAGACGGTATTAAACAAAGGACGATTGCTCAACAGCTTAAAGACAGTCTTTTTCACAGGATGCAGCCCTCTAGCCTTGATGGCTGCGTGACGCGCCCGCAAAATCAGCTCGTCAGCCTGTACGCCGCAAGGACAGTTGGCAGAGCAGGTCTTGCAGTTCAGGCAGGCAGCCATAATGCTGTCAAACTCCGCACTGATAGGCAGCTTGCCATTGAGAACCGCCTGCATGAGGGACAGCTTGCCCCTCGCCACAGAAAATTCCTTCCTAGTTTCTCGATAGATAGGACAGCCAGCCTGACAGTTGCCGCATTTCATGCAGTTTGCCAAAGCATCGTCCAAATCACGAAGCAGGGTGGCATCAGAGTTGTTCATAGCCTCAGCAGTTAGTTTTTTTTCAGCCATAATCAACACTCCCCTAACAGCTTGCCCGGATTCAGAATCAGATTCGGATCTAAAGCACGCTTAATCGCCTTCATGGCATTCATGCCCTCCTTGCCATGCTGCTGCTCCATCCAAGGCAGCTTGCCAAGTCCGATGCCGTGCTCGCCGGACAGAGTTCCGCCAAGTGACAAAGCGCCCTTGAATATATCGTCCATAGCGGCATGCACGCGCTTCATCTCCTCGCTGTCCCGCAAATCGCAGACAATGGTAGGATGCATATTGCCGTCACCCGCATGTCCAAAAGTGCCAATCGTGACATTGTGCTCCTTGGAAGCCTTTTTGACGATATTTAAGAACTGAGGAATCTTGCTCCTTGGAATCGTGGCATCCTCCACAAAGGTAGTCGGACGCAGCTTGGCAAGGCACGGCAGAGCCATGCGGCGGGCAGTCCAAAGCTGTGCCTTGTGCTCAGGAGATTTTGCCAAGGTCACTTCCCTAGCATTGTTTTCCTTGAGGACAGCCAAGACCTTGTTTTTCTCATCCTCCACCACAACAGGATGTCCATCTACCTCTATTAGCAGGATGGCATCTGCATCTACAGGCAGGCCAACATGCATAAAGTCCTCAACCGTGCGAATGGTAGCATTGTCCAAAATCTCCAAAGTAGCAGGAATAATCTTGGCGGCAATGATGCCTGACACAGCCCTGCCTGCATCATCAATGGAGTCAAAAACAGCTATCATGCTCTTAGTCGCCTCTGGGGCAGGCACCAGCTTCAAAAGTGCCTTGGTAACAATGCCCAGCGTACCTTCCGAGCCAGTAAACAGCTTGGTCATATCATAGCCAGAGACATCCTTGACATTCTTGCCGCCAGTGTGAATTATATCGCCGTTTGCCAACACCACTTCCAGTCCCTGCACATAATTCTTGGTAATGCCGTATTTCAAGCCGCGCAAACCGCCAGAGTTCTCGGCAATCGTGCCGCCCAGGCTGGCAGTCTTTACCGTGCCTGGGTCAGGCGGATAAATCAATCCATAAGGAGCAATGTAGTCATTAATATCCTGTACAATAACGCCTACTTCGACCTCGGCAATCAGATTCTCCAAATCCAAATCAAGGATTTTGTCAAAGCGCAGCATCAGCAGCACGATGCCACCATTCAAAGGTGCGGTGCCAGCTGACAAATTAGTGCCAGATCCACGCGGATATACGGGAATCTTATGCTGATTGGCATATTTCATAATCTCGGAAACCTCTTGGGTATTGCCGGGAGATACTATCACATCAGGCATATAGGAATGTCCTGGCGTAGCATCATACGAATACTCATAAAGGGCCTCCGGCGAATGTAACACATGCTCCTTGCCTACAATTTCTTCCATGGCAGCGATTAGTTGATTCTTATCCATAGCTACTCTCCTTTTACCCCGCGCTAACTGGTGCTAAGCTCCCTTTTAGGAGGGAGAAAGCACCAGTAAAGCTTTGGATTTATGCGACTCAATTCAGTGAGAGCCTCAAGCTCCCACCGAACAAGTCTTATTTTACTTACTCATACATACTTTGTTTTTCCACGCTAAGCAGACGGCTTGCTTAGATAAATGGCTCTGCTACCTTCAAAATCCCCTCTGGATTTTGCTTCAGCCATTCGGAAAAATCCATGCCGCTGTCGGCAACAGCCTTGCCGAGGGCAACCAAGAAATTTGGCACTTCGGTCTCAAAAATCACGCCGACCTCCTTGCCAAAGGCTTCCTTGCCCTGCAATTCACATCCATTAATCGTCAACAACCAAGCTGACTGTCTCTCCTTGACGGCTCCCCTAAAGCCGATGACTGCCAGCTGCGGCGTAGCACAAGAGCCTGGGCAGCCAGAAATATGGACAGCAGGCAGCGCCCCATACGGAAGACCTGCTTTTCTTACAGCCTCCACCGATGCTTTCAAAAGTGCCTGAGAATCCCTGACACCCTGCTGGCAGATAGAGCCGCCTATGCAGGCAGATGACATCTCAAACTGCGAGGCAGCAGAATCACTGGCGGTAAGCTGTATAAAATGCTCTGCTTCCTCGGCATTCAGATTGACGATATAGGCAGTCTCATCAAGTGCCAGCCTGATTTCGCCAGCTTCTACCTCCTGCAGGGCATCGCTCACCTTGCAGAAGACATCAGGATTTGGACAGCCGCCTAGCGGATGCCAAACTACGCTGTAAAGACCATCCTGCTTTTGCGGAATGGCTCTGAAGTTTTGGATTGTACCGCTGCCAGTCTTGCTGATAGTTTCCGCATGAATCTCAAAGCTAAAATCATCAGTGCCCTCTACCTCGGCAAGTTTCTCCTTAAATGCCTTGACATAGTTTTCAGCACCGCCCAGCGTTTCCTGCATAAAGCGGCTTCTTGCCCTCATGCGATTCTTGTAGTCGCCATAGGTGCGGAAAAGTACCCACATAGCACGGACATACTTCAAAATATCCTTTGGCTCTACCGCCTCAGCCACCTTGACACCAACCATCGGATTCAAGCCAAGTCCGCCTGCGCTGTATACATCGAATTTGCCGTCAGGACGGGCAGCAAAGCCCAAATCACGCATGGTAGCGTGCGAAAGATTCTTGGGCGAGCTGGAAAAGCCTATCTTGTACTTGCGCGGCATTTTTTCGGCATTGATAAACTGCATGGCGTAATGACCAGCCGCCTCGGCATAAGGCATGACATCAAAGTATTCATCCTTGTCAAGTCCCGACAAAGGCGAGCAGGTAGTATTCCGTGGGAAATCTCCGCCGCCGCCCACGGTCACAATGCCAACCCCTAATGCATCTTCCATAATCTGGCATACTGGCTCCAAGCCTAGATTGTGCAACTGCACAGTTTGGCAGGTCGTAAACTTCATCTTGTTGACAGCATATTTTCGCACAGCGTCTGCGATAAAAGCCATCTTCTTCTTGGTCAGCCTGCCAGCAGGCATACGCAGCCTGAGCATGCTCAGAGGAACATCGCCCTTTTGGGCGTAGCTACCAAACTTGCCTGAAATTCCCTTGTATTCAGCCCTTTTCAGCTCACCGGCATAATATTTGGCAGCCGCCTCGCGAAAGACCTTCATCTCGTTTTTCCACTCCAAAGCTGGAATGATTTTCATATGATACACCTCTCCCAATAAAATACAATTCATTATTGTATATTTATTCGATAAATCTCTAATAACTCCTGCTAAAAAATGATATGTTCAAAAAAATTTGTAAAAGACTTTATTTAACATCATTCATAATCAAAAAGGCCATCATTTTTCTCTTCCAAAGCTTTAATGATATGATAGGTATATTCATTGAATGGCGTGGGAATCCCCAGCTCCTGTCCCATTTTGACTAATGCCCCTGAGAACATATCAATCTCCGTATGCCTGCCTGCATCCAAATCCTGCAAAGTAGAAAACCTGGTTGCAGGTGAAACAGCTACCCCCGTCGATGGTGCTTTCTCCGCCAAGGAAATATCTATGCCTTTGGCATGAGCTACAGCCATTAGCTCGCTTCCCAGTGCCTTGCTGATAAACTTCATGTGCTGGCTATCCTTGTAACAGCCAAGTCCAGCTCCTAAAATTGCCTGTGGCAAATTGTTGCAGACATTGATACGGAACTTGCTCCAAATTTCTGCCTCGATATGCTCCGTCATGCGGCAACGGATGCTGGTATCTGCAAAAAGCTCGGCAAGAGTCTTGATTCTCTCGCTGTCAAACGGTGCGGCAATCTCCCCGGCAATAATGCCTATTGTGCTGTCCGTATCAAAAACATATGCATCGTCCTTTTTGCAGGAAGCAATCTTGATTAGGGAATAAATCAGCTTTTCCCTGCCAATGGCAGCGCCGATGATTTCCTCGCTGTCCACGCCGTTCATCAAGCTCATAACGATGGTATTCTCGCCCACGATAGTCTTTATATCCTCGATAGCTCCTGCCAAAGCACCATACTTTAGAGCCACCACCAAAAGGTCAACACCCTTTGCTTCCTGCGGACTCCATACCTCTGGATGATAAACTGCATTATTTATCTTGCATCCCTGCTGCAGGCGCTGCGCCCTTTCACCCGTGGCAACAACGCCCAAGGTTATGCCAGGCTTGGCAGATAATCCCTGAATAATATACGAGCCAACAGCACCTGCGCCCAGCACGGCTACAGTCTTTATTTCCATACCAAAACCTCCTATCAATAAATGTTATATATATTATAGCCTAAATTCATAAATTTGTATATTATATTATGTCATCATAACCCATACATTGTAAGAAAATGCAGCTGCACTTTTCAAGCATAAATGAAATATGCGCAAAAAAATACCCCTGTCAGGACATCCCGACAGAGGCACCTTGATTAAATTAGCAATTTTTGACATTTAGGGCACGTATGGCATTGAGGACGGCTATCACCATCACGCCGACATCGGCAAAAATGGCAAACCACATATTGGCTATGCCTACTGCGCCAAGGAGCAGACACAATGCCTTGATGCCAATCGCAAAAACGATATTCTCATAGACAATGCTCATGCACTTTTTGGATATATTGATCGCCTTGGCGATATTCCTCGGATTATCATCCATCAAGACGACATCCGCCGCCTCTATGGCAGCATCCGAGCCCATAGCACCCATAGCGATGCCTATATCAGCCCTGGTGAGCACTGGTGCGTCGTTGATGCCATCGCCGACAAATGCCAGATTTTCATCAGCTTTCTTGGCAGATAGCATGGACTCTACCCTTGACACCTTGTCTGCTGGCAAAAGCTGGCTGTGCACCTCGTCAATGGACAGCTCCTTGGCAACAGCCTGTGCCACAGAATCCCTGTCGCCTGTCAGCATAACGGTTTTCTTGATGCCAGCTTCCTTCAAGGCATGAATAGCTTCTTTTGATTGGGGCTTGACTACATCTGAAATAACGATATGCCCGGCATATTCCTTATTGATGGCAACATGGATAATCGTGCCGCTGGCGTGACATTCCTTGTAAGCGATGCCAAATTTTGCCATCAGCTTGTCATTGCCCACAGCAACCAACGTATCGTCCACCTTGGCAACAATGCCATGACCGCTGATTTCCTGAATATCACTTACACGGTTGCGGTCGATTTCCTGATTGTGCGCTCTCTGCAGGCTCAGGCTGATAGGATGCGAGGAAGCACATTCTGCCAAGGCGGCATACTCCAAGAGCTTTTCCTTTGCCATTGTATTGTGATGCACGGCACTGACCTGAAAAACACCATGCGTCAGAGTGCCAGTCTTGTCAAAGACCACATACTTTGTCTTGGAAAGTGCTTCTAGATAATTCGAGCCCTTGACCAAGATTCCCTCCTTGCTGGCGCCGCCAATGCCGGCAAAGAAGCTCAACGGCACGCTGATAACAAGGGCGCAAGGACAACTGATTACCAAGAATGTCAAGGCACGATAAATCCACACATCGAAATCAAATGCCTGATGGAAGAAAAAGGCATTTGCCAATGGCGGCAGCACAGCAAGCGCCAAGGCACTGTAGCAGACGAACGGCGTATACACGCGGGCAAACTTGGAAATGAAGTTCTCGGATTTAGATTTGCGGGAGGTCGCATTTTCCACCATCTCCAAAATCTTGGCTACGGTAGAATCATCAAATTCCTTGCTGGTGCGGATTTTCAAAACACCGTTTGTATTGATGCAGCCGCTGATGATTTCGTCGCCTACGCTGACATTCCTTGGCACGCTCTCGCCAGTCAGGGCGCTGGTATCGATGCTTGCCTTGCCCTCAGTGACTACGCCGTCCAAGGGAACTTTTTCGCCTGGCTGCACCACGATGATTGAGCCTACTGCCACATCATAGGGATCGACCTTCTCCAGCTTGCCATCCTTTTCGATATTCGCATAGTCAGGACGAATATCCATCAGCGCACTGATATTGCGGCGGCTTTTGCCAACGGCATAGCTCTGGAACAACTCGCCAATCTGATAAAACAGCATAACGGCTATGCCTTCGTTGTAGTCGCCGTTCTGCTCGTAAATGGCAAGGGCAAAAGCGCCTACCGTGGCTACCGACATAAGAAAATTCTCATCGAATACCTGCTTGTTGCAGATTCCTTTCCATGATTTCAGGAGAATATCATAGCCGATAATCCCATATACCACTAAAAAGCACGCTAACTGCAGCACGCCTGTAACAGGCGCAAACTGCAATAATATCAGCAACAAGCTGGCTACAATGATGCGTTTGAGCATGAGCTTCTGTTTCTTGTTCATAGTCTACCTCCCAGCCGACAGCCCTCTGTCTATTTTTGTCCGCCATTTTACCTTTTTGCCTATCTACGAAAACCGCCCCAACGGCAAATGCCATATAGGGCGTTTTCACACATCAAAATTCAATTTCGCAGTCAGATTCCACTTTGCGGCAGTTCTTTAGTACCTCTGGCATAACTTCCTTTGGGTCATGTCCATCCTCAAACTCCACAATCATCTTCTGAGTCATGAAATTCACTACCGCATTGGCTACGCCCGCTGTCTTTTTGGTAGCATCCTCCATCAGATTGGCGCAATTTGCACAGTCTACCTCGATTTTATAGCTTCTCTTCATTGTGAAAATCCCCTTTCTTACTTGCTGTTAATTTAACGATTAAGTATTTGTTTAATTATTATGCCTGTAGTATAATATATTTATCAGGATATGTCAATATAAATGAAAAAAATTTTCAACAACTATAGGGAGCTGAATTAAATGAACCAAGACAAGATACTTCCCCATAATCATCATGAAAATCAAATAGCCTTTGATTTTCTTTGTGCCAATATTGACCATATAGAGGATTTTCGTGTTGTTTCAGATATTTTCAAGCAGTTGGGAGATCCTACTCGTTTGCGGATTTTTTGGCTGCTGTGCCATTGCGAGGAATGTGTCCAAAATATCGCCGCTATCATGAATATGTCCAGCCCTGCTATTTCCCATCATTTGCGTCCTTTAAAAGCCAGCGGACTCATCGCCAGCCGCCGAGAAGGCAAGGAAGTTTATTACAAGGCGGCAGATACCCAGCAAACCCAGCTATTGCACATCATGATGGAACAGGTTATGAAAATAAGCTGTCAATTATGCCCCAAATAAAAAAATCCCCCTATGAAGCATGAAATGAGTCTTTCCCAAAATTTCATATTTCACTGGGGGATTTATGTTTATGCAGTTTTGTACCACGCTAAGAGTTGCTCAAGCTCTCATTGGATAAGTCGCATTTTATTTTGGCAGCTCGCCATCCGACTGTGCCTGCTGTATGTCCTTGGTCAGCCTTGCCATATTGTACATGCTTGCTTCAATCGGCGTGATGTCCTTGGTTGTTGTCGAGGTCATGGCGGCAGCTATCGGCTCGCCAGAAGTGGTATAGAAGCTCGCCTCTGTTGCAATGCGGTAGATATTGGGATTATTTTTGTCCACGGCAGCGCTAATAGCAAGCTGGGCGATGTATTCACACCCGTACTGTTCGGCTGCCTGACACGCCGTGAACAAGGTGTCTACCTTGTTTGGCGCAGATACGGCATTTTCATCGACATGGATGCGCTGAAATTGGTCCAGCAGCAAATCACCTGCGGCAAGCTGCATATAAGCACTGTCGTTGGCAATATCTTCAGGCAGATTTACCTGAATCGGCGCTATATATATCCTGCCCTTGTCATACTGCTGATTCCACAGTGCGCCGGGTGCTTCTTCCTCAGCTATCGGCTCAGGCTTGTATGATGCCAGCTTGGCGAGCGTCAATTCGCCATCCAGTGTTGTATCATAATATTCCCGGACAGCGGCATCCAGATAGCCGGCAACGGCGTGATTCAGCTTGTGAGAGTTTTCATTTTTTTGCAATTTGTATTCCGTGCCAAATTGCACATAGCCGGATTTGAGCATCTGTAAGGCATTTTTGACAAAATCACCGCTCATGGTATAGCGGCTCAAATCCAAGCGGCAGCCATATTCCTCAGCGAAAGCCGTATTGCCGACGCTCGGTGCGCCAAAGGTAACAATGCTCAGCCTGTCTGGGTCAGCGCCGGCGGCGACCAGCCTTGCGCCTAGCAGGGTGGCAACCGCACCACCAAGGCTATGTCCGGTAATATAAATATGTCCATTGGACTCAGACAAAATTCTTTCTAATTCCTTAGCCTTCATTTCGCCATCATCTACAGGCGTAAAAAAAGCTGTCATTGTGTAGTCATTAAAGCCGCGATGCACCATGGGCGCATTGCTGTCCACGTTCTCCTGTGCGGCGTACTGGCGAAATTCCTTGGCATTTGTACCGCCAAACAACACCTTGCTGCAGCGCAAGTCCACCTCGATGTCCTTGAGCTTTTCCGTCCCCGGAATCACAATCAGCGTTTCCCGCTGCCCCGGCTCTTCCTCTTGGTTGACCAGTGTGTAAAATACCGTATCAGCACGGGAATCATTATTGCGATAATCCGTAAAACGCCAGCCTAGGCGATCCATTTCCTGCCTGACGGCATCATTCATTTCTGTATCATATACCGCCATATCAGCCAAGGCACAAATATATGCCAGCCTTGCCTGCTGGGCGGCTGTGCGTATCTCAGCATTTGCTAGATTTGGCAGCAGCAAAAGCATTGCTAAAATACAGACCATAATTCTCATAACTGCGACCTCCTTTGTCATGTCGAATAGATCCAAACCTTTACAGGTACTTATCTCCCTCCTAAAAAGAGAGCATCTTAGCACCTGTTAGCATGTGATAAAAACTTGACTGCCGACTAAAAAAGAAATATAGTATTTTTCAGTACGTATTTGATAACGTTTCTCATTTTTATCTGTGAAGGGAGTGTTTAACCATGTCAGAATTAGTAAACATCAATATCCTCCAAGGATTATTAATTCCTTTTGCCGGTACGTGCCTTGGCGCGGCCTGCGTGTTTTTTATGAAAGAGGAGCTAAGCCAGCTTGTCCAGCGCAGCCTTACAGGCTTTGCCGCCGGCGTCATGGTGGCTGCCTCTATTTGGAGCTTGCTGATTCCTGCTATGGAGCAGGCGGCAGATATGGGGCGGCTTGCCTTTATTCCGGCTGTTGCCGGTTTTTGGCTCGGCATACTGTTCCTGCTGCTTTTAGACCATATTACGCCTCACATCCATATGTACAGTCAGGAACAAGAAGGTCCGCATTGCTCTTTTTCCAAAACATTGATGATGGTTTTTGCCGTGATTATTCACAATATTCCAGAAGGCATGGCTGTAGGCGTCGTCTATGCAAGCTGGCAGTCAGGCGTATCTGAAATCTCCCTTGCGGCAGCCATGGCGCTGTCTATCGGCATCGCCATCCAAAACTTTCCCGAGGGCGCTATCGTGTCCATGCCGCTAAAATCTGCTGGCATCAGCGGCAGCAAGGCATTTGGCTGGGGCGTCTTCTCCGGAGCGGTAGAGCCTATGGCAGGCGTTCTGACCATTATGTTCTCAGCCATGATTATCCCTTTTCTGCCGTATATGCTGAGCTTTGCCGCTGGCGCTATGCTCTATGTAGTGGTCGAGGAGCTGATACCGGAGATGTCTGCCGGAAGCCATTCAGACATGGGAACGATTATGTTCGCCGTAGGCTTCAGCCTGATGATGACTCTCGATATAGCACTTGGCTAGTCAAGCGCAGCCTTTGCCAGCTTGTCAGCCCGCTCGTTTCCCTCGATGCCTGTATGGCCGGCAACCTTTTGAAAGCGAACCATCCCCAACCTGCTGTGCATAAATTCTGCATAGGCTTTTGTTTCAGGCAGCTTTGCCTGCCAGCGTCCCAGCGGCCAGGCAGCAATCCCTTCATAGTCATGGCAGATGACTATGGATTCCTCGCCCTGTGCCTCTGCCCAAAGCACCGCCTGCTGTGCGCCAGCCATCTCGCCTGCTACATTGCGCAGTCTGGCAGCTTCATCGGATGTCCCCCTGCCATTAGCCTCAAATACCAAAGTGCCGTCCCTGTATGCGGCAAAACCCCAGCTATAGCAGCCAGCCCGATAAGAGCCATCCACAAAGACAACCGTTCCCTGCTTGGCTGCCTCTGCGTCAAAAGCCTTAGTTCCTGCCTCGCCCTGCATATAGCCCTCTGCTTCTGCCAAGGTCACAAAGCCCTTGAATCTTGCACCCTTAAAGCCTACAACCTGTCTTTGACATTCGCGCCAAGTGGTATAAATGCCAGGCGTTCTGCCAGACAATACGCCGTAATAATTATTTTTTTGCTTTGCCACGTAGACCTCCTTGCTTCATCCTTAGAATCAATTTAAACATTCCATACACAAAAACGGCATGACCCTCCTTGGCGAGCGGTTATGCCGTCTTTTTATGTGATAACGATTATCTATTTACCAAATCCATAGCGCAGTTATTGGCGTCAAAGAGAATCTTTTCCTCGTCCATGGTCTTAAGCTCTCCCTTTTCCATAATAATGCGGCCATTGCACAGCATGGTATCGGCACTTGCGCTGCTGGCAGAATAAACCAACAAAGATACAAGATTGTGCCTTGGACACCACTCTGGACGGCGCATATCATAAAGCACGATGTCTGCCTTGGCACCAGCCTCAATCTTGCCCACGTTGTCGAGCCAGAGGGCCTGAGCACCATATTCCGTACCCATGCGCAATGCCTGTGCGGCATCTACCGCCAGTGGGTCAAGCTCCTTGACCTTGTGCAGCATGGCAGCCAGACGCACCTCTTCCAGCATATCTAAATTATTGTTGCTCGAAGCACCATCCGTACCCAATGCCACCTTGACGCCATTGTGCAAAAGCCAAGGCACTGGCGCTACGCCGCTGGCAAGCTTCATATTCGAGCCGGGATTGTGAACCGGCGTTACCTGATGGCGCTTCATGATTGCCAAATCCTCATCATCGAGCCATACGCAGTGAGCGGCGATAGAAGGGCGCTCGAATAAGCCAGTATCTTCAATATATTTGAACGGACGCTTGCCGTATTTTTCCTGAATTTCCTTGATTTCCGCCTGCGTTTCAGACATATGGATATGCACGTTGATACCATTTTCCACAGCAGCCCTGCCAGCAGCCTGACAGAAATCAGGCGGACATGTATACGGGGCATGAACGCCCAGCAAGACCGAAATCCTGCCATCACCGGCACCATGATAGCTGCGGAACAGCTCTACGTTCTCCTCGAGCGTCCTCATAGCTCCAGGCATAAAGCCAATCGCTCCCCGGCTCAAGATACCGCGCAAACCTGCCCCTATGGTCTCGTCAGCAACGATTTCCATCCAAGGCCCGTACATATCCGCAAAGGCAGTCGTACCGGTGCGAATCATTTCCACCAAGGCAAGCTGGGCACCGACACGGATATCCTGCTCCTTCATCTTGGCTTCCAAAGGCCATATCTTGTTGTTGAGCCAGTCCATCAGCTCCATATCATCGGCATAGCTTCTCAAGAGAGTCATCGAGGCATGGGTATGGGCATTGACAAGTCCGGGCACGGCAAAATGATCCCTGCCCTCGATGATATGGTCTGCCGCAAAGCTCTCAGGAATATCTCCTACGGCAAGGATTTTGTCATTTTCTACGGCAATATCCGCTATGTCGATAGAGTAATCAGGCCGCAGTACATTAGCACCCTTGATTAAAATATTCATATATGTTCCCCTTTTGTCCTTATCTGTACTTCTGCCTTAGCACTGATGCAAATAAGCATACTGCTCAGGAGTCAGCTCGTCAATCTCAATGCCCATGGCAGCCAGCTTAATCTTGGCAATCTTGGCATTTACTTCCTCTGGCAGGACATAGACCTTGTTTTCCAGCTTGTCATGGTTTTCGACAATCTCCAAGGCAGAGAAGAACTGTACGCCCCAGCTCAAATCCATAATCTCTGCTGGATGTCCGTCACCGCAGGCAAGGTTCACCAAACGTCCCTCACCCAGCAAATACAGCTTCTTGCCGTCGGCAAACCTAAACTCCTCGATGCCCGGCTTCACCGGACGGCGTGATTCCGATACCTCCTCCAGCTCAGGAATATTGATTTCCAAATCAAAATGACCGGAGTTTGCCAGGACAGCGCCGTTCTTCATGGACTCGTAATGACGCTTGCGCAGGATGTCCTTGTCGCCGGTAAGGGTCAGGAAAATATCACCGACCTTGGCAGCCTCGTCCATAGGCATAACCTGGAAGCCGTCAAAGACAGCCTCGATAGCCTTGATCGGGTCTACCTCGGTAATGATGACATTTGCGCCAAGTCCCTTGGCGCGCATAGCTCCGCCCTTGCCGCACCAGCCATAGCCAGCGATAACCACGGTCTTGCCAGCGATAACCAGATTGGTGGCACGCATAATGCCTTCCCAGGTAGACTGGCCCGTGCCATAGCGATTGTCAAAAAGGTACTTGCAGTACGCATCGTTGGCAGCCATCATAGGAAATTCCAGCTTGCCGGCAGCTTCGAGGGCACGGTCACGGATAACGCCGGTAGTGGTTTCCTCAGAACCGCCGATAATCTTTGGCAGAAGCTCACGGCGCTGATTATGCAGGCGATAGATAAGATCGCCACCGTCATCCATGATGATGTCAGGCTCGCAATCAAGAGCCATATCGATGTACGCATCGTATTCCTTCATATCGCAGCCGTGATGCGCAAAGACCGTCACGCCTTCCTCTACGAGGGCGGCACAGACATCGTCCTGCGTGGACAGCGGATTGGATGCCGTAGCGATAACCTCTGCGCCGGCAGCCTGCAATACCAGCGCCAGATAAGCAGTCTTTGCCTCTAGGTGCATGGTCATAACCATCCTGATACCGGCAAACGGCTTGGAAACGGAATATTCCTTTTCGATAGCGTTCATAACCGGCATAAAATTCTTTACCCAGTTTATCTTATCATGGCCGGACGGCGCCAGGCTGATGTCTTTGATTTTGGATCTCTCTACGGAACTCATTCTTTACATTCCTCCCATTGCTTCTCTATTCATGTGCCTATTATAGCATAGTTTTTTGACAAGTTGTAGCTAAACGCCAATATTTTTACATGGTTAATTCAGTGCCCAGACAGAGCTTTTCATAATTTGTTCTTTCTAGCTGGAGCGGCGTAATGGCGATATTGCCGCCTGCGCTCACCATCACGTCAGTATCTTCCTGATTGCCGCCGTCCAGCGGTCCGCCGCCGACTACGTAGTAAAGCCTGCCAGCCTCGTCATGATGTGGCTGATAGGCATTGGCATAGTCTCTCACGCCCTGACGGCACCAAAGCCATTTAGGCTGGCTGGAAAGCCTTTTCGGGAAATTCACATTCAAAAGCTTTTTCTCACAGCCGACCGGAAAGAGAAGCTCCAATCTGGCAGCAACTTCCCTCGCCACGACATCAAAGCTGTATTCTGCATTATAGTCAAGAGAAACCGCCAAAGCGCTTATCCCTTGGACATATCCCTCCGTGGCTGCGCCAATCGTGCCAGAGTAGAGAATATCCGTACCAACATTTGAGCCGTCATTGATGCCAGAAATAACCAAGTCTGGCTTCAGGGCAGGGTCTCTTTGAATGATTCCTTCCATATAGAGCTTGACTGTATCTGCCGGAGTACCGCCTATCGCCAGTGCCTGTACGCCATAGGCCTCCTGCAAGGGCAGATATTCGTCCACATACAGACGCTCTCTTACAGTAATCGCATGCGCCTTGGCACTTTGCTGGGCGGCTGGTGCTGCCACGATCACCTGATGCTTTTCATGCAGTGCCTTGACCAATGCTTCAAGACCCGGCGACTGAATACCGTCGTCATTCGTAATAAGTATGCGCATAGTTCCCCTTTCATTCACAATCCTAGATACAAAAAAACAGGTTAGAAACGCGTTCCAACCTGTAAATCCCAAATGGTGTCCCACCGGAGACTCGAACTCCGAACCTGCTGATTAAGAGTCAGATGCTCTACCAGTTGAGCTAGTGAGACATTTTGCCATGACATACCCTACAGAAAGAAAATGGTGTCCCACCGGAGACTCGAACTCCGAACCTGCTGATTAAGAGTCAGATGCTCTACCAGTTGAGCTAGTGAGACATTTTGCCATGACATACCCTACAGAAAGAAAATGGTGTCCCACCGGAGACTCGAACTCCGAACCTGCTGATTAAGAGTCAGATGCTCTACCAGTTGAGCTAGTGAGACATTTTCCCGAGGCGTCAGCCCCTTGCAACATTGACTATTATAGAGGGGAATCTCTTTGTTGTCAACATTTTTTTGAGAATTTTTTCATTTTTACATTATGCGCCTACTTTTCTCATGTGAAAGACCTGTTTCAAGTTCTTCAGTAGTGCTCGCCCATTCTTCCTAATTTGTATGGACAAAAGCAAAAAATTATTGTATTGTATGCTTGTTGTGGTTAATTTGTGGTAAAAAGGTGATACATCATGATTCTTTCTAAAAGGGCGAAAGGCATTTTGCTGGCGGTAGGCGGTTCAGTTTTTTGGGGCGGTTCGGGAGTAGCAGCGCAGTTTCTCCTGCAGGACAGAGGCATAACCGCAGATTTTCTCACCGCTGTCAGAACCCTGACTGCCGGCATTATCCTTCTCGTTATCGACTACTTTATCAACGACAATAATATTACTAATATTTGGCGTGATAGATCCAGCCGCCTAAAATTATTGTGCTTCGGCATTTTCGGCATGATGGCCGTACAGTATACATATTTTGCCGCCATCGCCTACAGCAATGCGCCTACCGGAACAATCATACAATATCTGATGCCTATCGTCATCTTGATTTGGGTAGCCCTGCGTGAAAAAACGTTTCCCAGGCTCGGACAGGCAGTCTGTGCCATTTTGGCGATATTCGGCACAGCCCTGCTGGTAACTCACGGCAGCCTTATGACGCTGAGCATCTCGCCAAAAGCTCTTTTCTGGGGCATCCTCAGCGCCTTTGCGGCTGCCTGCTATACCGTCCAGCCGCGCTGGCTGCTCATGCGCTGGCCATCTGCCCAGGTTGTAGGCTGGGCGATGCTGATAGGCGGCATTGCGATTTCCTTGCTCTGCGCTCCCTTGAGCGTGCCTGCCGAGCTGGATGCTGATGCCATTCTCAGTCTGGCTTATATCTGCGTTTTGGGAACAGCCGTGGCTTTTTGGGCGTTTGTCACGAGTACCAAATACATCCTTCCTCAGGAAGCAAGCATACTTAATGCAGTCGAGCCTCTGACCTCGATTGTATTCTCCGTGCTTTTCCTCGGTGTCATTTTCCAATTGCCGGAAATAGCCGGAACTATCCTCATCGTTCTGCCAATACTCTATATAACCACGAAAAAAAATAATTAACCCCCACTCTGCCTATATTTTGGTTCAGCAGGGTGACAAAATCAAAAATCCCAGTATGGCATCACGTATGCTGTACTGGGATTTATTGCGTTATTTTTCAATTTCTTGCTGTATGCCTGCCTGTTCCTGATGACAGCAATGCCGACCGCAATAGCAGCCATGGCCGCAGCGCTTGAAGCACTCCTGCTCCAGGCAGTCATTGCCCTCGCAAAGTTGAAAATCTCCGCCCTCGATTTTCAACGTCCTGCCATCCACCAAGGCATCAGCCACCTTGCGCCTGGCTGATTCATAAATTTTTTGCACCGTGGTACGGGCAACCCCCATGCGGACGCTGCATTGCTGCTGGGACATGCCTTCCTTGTCCATCAGGCGGATAGTCTCATATTCATCTAAATTGAGAATGATAGGCTCATCCTCCTGTCGGCCTTGCGGAGCAAACTCGCGTATCATCGGCATATGACAGATACGTCGGCACTTTGTTGGTCTTGCCATAGTCTAATGCCGACCTAGAGCATCTGCTCTAAATTTTCTATAGGCTGAACGCCTACAGTCTGAGCCACAGCCTTGCCCTGCTTGAATACGATGAGTGCCGGAATGGCATCAATATTGAATTTCGCAGCCAGCTCAGGCTGTTCATCAACATTGACCTTTGCCACCTTGACCTCGCCATGCTTTGCCGCCAGCTCGTCAAGCACAGGCCCCATCATCTGGCACGGACCGCACCAAGCCGCCCAGAAATCAACCAGCACCGTATGCGCTGACTCCAATACTTCCTGCTGAAAATTCTCCTTTGTAATAGTAAAAACAGCCATGATATAACCTCCTTTGGCTATTTGTAAGCCCTGGCTACGTGAATACAAGCCTGCCAGCTCCCTCTGCTATCTACAAGATACATATAGAGCCGACGGACATCGCTTCTCCTGCTATCATATAATAATTTTTCGCCATATGTCAACTATGCCGCTTAACGCATGTTATTTTTGCACACAAATTAATTTATGTTGACTGTAAATTTTACTAAATGTATTTGCTTATTTTTATTGAGAATTTTTTGACATTTTAGACTGATAGTGCTATTATTATGCCGTAATAAATATTTTTTATCTTATTATCATTTTCACTTAGAGATGGCGGAGCATCCTATGCTGTTATTATGAGCATTTAGTTATCTCGAAAATGATGGGTATTTTGAGGGGGTATTTTTATGTATTCATTCCTTGGCTGCCTTGCCTTGCTGGTTATAGGCTTTCTAGTCTACGGCAAGCTGGTTGACACAATCTTCAAGCCAACTGATGAGCCAACGCCTGCCGTGCGAATCAATGACGGCGTTGACTACATCCCGCTTCCGACTTGGAAGGTATTTATGATTCAGCTTCTGAATATCGCCGGCCTCGGTCCGATATTCGGTGCGCTCGGCGGTGCTCTCTGGGGTCCGAGCGTTTATCTTTGGATTGTATTCGGTACTATTTTCGCCGGCGGCGTGCACGACTATATGTCGGGCATGATCTCCCTGCGTGAAAACGGCAAGAGTATTTCCGAGGTCGTTGGACATTATCTCGGCAGCTTCATGCTCCACCTTATGCGCCTGTTCTCCGTTGTCCTGCTGGTTCTCGTAGGTAACGGTATTCATGACCGGTCCTGCCAACCTCTTGGCAATGCTGACGGGCATGGACCCTACCATGTGGCTGCTCGTTGTCTTGGCATATTACTTCTTGGCAACCCTTTTGCCAATCGATACCTTGATTGCCCGCTTCTATCCATTGTTCGGCGCTTGCCTGCTGATTATGGCATTTGGCATCATGTTCGCTATGCTGGCAGGAGTCGGCGGTCATCCTATGCCTGAGCTGACTCTGCAGAATCTCCATCCGAAAGATCTGCCTATCTGGCCTCTGATGTTCATCACTGTTGCCTGCGGCGCTGTGTCTGGCTTCCACTCCACCCAGTCTCCTCTGATGGCGCGCTGCCTGAAGAGCGAGCGCATGGCTCGTCCTGTATTCTACGGCGCAATGGTTGCCGAGGGCGTTATTGCCTTAGTATGGGCTGCTGCCGGCGTTACCTTCTACGAGAGCACAGGCGGCTTGATGCAGGCCATGGCTGACGTAGGACAGAACAAGGCTGTGTATGAAATCTGCGTAGGCTTCATGGGCTATGCTGGTGCCGTTATGGCTATGCTGGGCGTTATTGCCTGCCCTATCACGTCCGGCGATACTGCCTTCCGTTCAGCACGCCTTACGCTGGCTGACTGGATCGGCATGGATCAGAGCAACAAGGTAAAGCGTCTATATCTGGCAGTTCCTCTGCTGGCTATTGGCGGACTGCTCTCCCAGATTAACTTCACTATCGTATGGCGTTATTTCGCCTGGACCAACCAGACTCTTGCCATGATTGTGCTGTGGACCGGCGCTGTGTACATGTACCGCAAGTTCAAAGGCTCCAAGGCGTATATCATCGCAGCCGTTCCTGCAACCTTTATGTCCGTAGTAACTACGACCTATATCATGCAGGCGAAGGAAGGCCTACAGCTTCCTACGAGCATCAGCTATCCTATGGGCTTTGTCTTTGCCGCCATCTTCTTGTTCCTCTTCCTCAGGGTAACGGTTCTGCGCAAGGATGCCTAATCTAGTATTGTTTCTGTAAATCAAGCCAAGAGCAGACAAGGTAGTTGTCCGACAACTATCTCGCCTGCTCTTTTTTTCGGCCAAAACATATATTTATTTACTTTTTTGCTAATAACCTTTATAATAATAACAAATATATCGTATAAGGTTAGCAATATTTATTTATTTGCATATACCCTTGGGAGTTGATTTCATGTACAAATTGGACAAAATAGACAAGGAATTGCTGCGCCTCCTGCAGGCAAACGGCAGGGCGACTATTTCCAGCCTTAGCGAGGCTGTTTCGCTCTCCATGCCTGCGGTGAGCGAGCGAGTGAAGCGGCTGGAAGCCTCCGGCGTCATTCAGAAGTTTACGACCATCCTCAATCCGTCCTTGGTCGACAAGCAGCTTATGGCGTTGGTACAAATCGGCTTTAGGCTGCAGCGGAACGCTGATGATTTCCTGCACTATATTTCCAGCGAACGTGATGTCAAGGAATGTTTTAGGATTACTGGCAACTATGAATACACCCTCAAGGTACAGACCAGCAATACAGATACTCTGGCAGCTCTTTTGAGCCGTCTCAAGGCACAGCCTGGCGTCAGCAAGACTCATTCCATCATAGTCCTCTCCACCGTTCTCAACCGTCCATCTGTGACAATCAGCTAAACAAAAAAGGATTGCCTTGTGCGCAAGATATGCGGCACAATGACAATCCTTTTTTAAGTTTTAGAGAATCGCTCTTTGACGATTGGCTTCATAGAGTACGATAGCCGCAGCAGATGCAACATTCAGCGATTCAGCCTTGCCGGACATCGGGATATACACCTTGCGATCCACGGCTTCCAAAATTTCTTTAGAAACGCCGTTCCCTTCATTGCCAAAGACAATGGCTGTAGGGCTGTTATATTCCGCCAGATAATGCTTCAAAGACAGCTTATCCAGTGCGGTCGCCACCATGATGACATCATTGTCATGGCAGGCATCGACAAACGTTCCCTTGGACACGTTGTCCAAAAAAGGAATATTGAAAATCGACCCCATGGACGCCCTTACCACCTTGTCGCTAAACAAGTCAACCGTCCCCGTAAGGCATACCACTCCTGTACAGCCGAGGGCATCTGCCGTGCGGATGATATTTCCCGCATTGCCAGGGTCTTGCACGCCATCCAAAACAGCCAAAAGCGGCGCTTCGCCCTCTCTGCCCGTCAAGACCTCCTGCCAGGTAAAAAGGCGCTGTCCCATTACCAGCAGCAAGCCCTGTCCATTCACCGTATCAGACACCTTGCCATATAGCTCCTGAGAGAGCTGGCAAACTGGGCATTTTCTCTCCTGCAGCTCTTCTACCGCCTTTATCACCCTCGGATTGGTCAAAGACTCCGTAGTCACCAAAGCAAATTTCACCGGCCAGCGAGCCTGTATCGCCATCTCAGCGAGCCTGATGCCATCTGCGACAAAGAGATGTTCCTCCTTGCGGTATTTGTGGCTGTGCAGCTTGCTGACCAGCTTCAGCTTGCTGTTGGCAGCACTCTCTATACGCTCCAAATCTTTCAATGTACTCCCCTTCCTATAGACATAGAGCCAATACCATGGGTAGAAATGCACGCTTCCCCCTCATGGCGCAGAACCAGCTCCTTACTTCAGCATATGGCTGTAGCTTTCAGCCAGCTTCTTGATGTCCATGCCCGTAGTGTTGATGCATACATTGTAGTTCTGACGCGCGCCCCATTTCTGCCCGGTATAAAAATCATAATACTTGGCACGGCTTTCATCTACGTTGTTGATTTTCTTTTTCATTTCCTTCTCGTTGAGCTTCTCATCAGGAGCCGCCCTATCCATGCATCTAGCAATCCTCGAAGGCATATCGGCATAGATAAAGATTTTAAACGGCTTGTAATCACGCAGAATGTAATCCGCACAGCGTCCCACGATAACGCAGTCAGACTGCTCTGCCAACTCCTGCAAAACCTCGGTCTGCGCTGTATACACAGATTCCTCCACCATTAGAGGATAGTACACCCCCACGGCGGCAAAGGTAGCGCCTATGGTCATCGGGAACAACGGCATCGGACGCTTCTCCACTACTTCCTTGACGTAGCCCTCAGACAAATCCGCCTTGCTGGCTATCTTGGATATGATTTCCTTGTCATAATACTTGATGCCGAGATTTTCTGCCAAACGACAGCCAAATTCCCTGCCGCCGCTGCCAAATTCACGACTTATGGTAATAATTTTATTCATACAAATCACACCTTTCCTAACTATATATTTCAACAAATATGTCAAAAATCCTGCAAAAAACAAAAAAAGAACACCGGACTTTGCTGTAAAGTCCGATGTCTGCAACATCTATTCTGATTGCTTCCTGTGTGCCAGCTCCCACGCCATGCCGAGCAAAACGCCAGCCAAAGCCGGCAAGAACCAGCCGAGATTAACGCCGTATAGTGGCAGATATGCCACTAAAAACTCATGAACGCCATTGAGCGGAATATTCGCTGCCTGCAAGCCATCCAAGATGCTGAATGGCAGTGTCAGTCCGATGCCCAAGCGGTATACCAAGGCACTTTTGCGTAAAATGCCATCGCAGAGGGACAAGATAACCAAGACGATAAAGATAGGGTACAGCGCCACAAGGAACGGCACAGAAATCCGTATCAGCTCGGTCAGACCCATATTCGCAGCCCAGTAGCTGAAGAGCATCGCCCCGATCAGCAGCTTCTTGTAGCCGAGCCTGCCGTCCGAGACATACTGATAATAGCTGGCAAATGCCGCACTGACGCCGATGCTGGTCGTCAAACAGGCAAAGCCGATGATAAATGCCAGCATGAGCTTGCCTGCATCCCCGAAAAACACATAGGTAGCCGAGGACAGGATGATGCCGCCATTGGCTGAGTAGCCAAGCACTGCCGGACTGGTAGCACCCAGATATGCCAGTGCCGTATACACCGCCCCCATGAGGACGATAGCGACCAAGCATGCCTTGATGCAGGTATGATAAATAACATTTTGGTCGCTTATGCCCTTTGCTTTGACCGCCGTAATCGCCAGTCCGCCCACTGCCAGCGCTGCCAAAAGATCCATGGTAAGATAGCCATCGGTAAAGCCGGAAGCAAACGGCGCCGTATCATAGCCGTCTATCGGCGGCAAAATCTGACCAATCGGCTGATAAAACGTCCGCGCAAAGAGGACGCACAAAAACAGCAAGAGCACAGGGCTGAGAATCTTGCCAACAGTATCTACAATCCTATTGGGATTGGCAGCAAAGAAGTATGTCAGGGCAAAGAAGATAGCTGTGTATATGTACTGTCCCAGCGCCAGCTCTCCCACGGGCAGAAATGGCCTGATACCGATTTCAAAGGAAACTGCGCCCGTCCTCGGCACGGCAAACAATGGCCCGATAGCCAGATACAGCAAGCCAAAGGTAATCATCCGAAACCACGGATGCACTCTCTTTTCCACCAGCTCCGTATATTTGCCGCCTACCTTGACGATGGCAATCAGCCCCAGCAGCGGCAGTCCTATGCCTGTGGTAAGAAAACCGACAACGGCTATCGGATAATTCGTCCCGGCGTTCTGTGCCAAAAAAGGGGGAAAAATGAGGTTGCCAGCTCCAAAGAATATGGAAAAAACCATAAAGCCAATGGAAAGCATTTCTTTCAAGGATAATTTCTTCAAATTACACACCCCAATTACAAAAAAAGAGCTGCCGAAGCAGCTCCTAATTTCTCTATATTTAGAGGTTTTCCTTAGCAACAGCTACCATCTGAGCAAATGCATTTGCATCGCTGATAGCCAGGTCAGCCAGCATCTTGCGGTTTACTTCGACACCAGCCTTGGTCAGACCAGCAATCAGGCGGCTATAGGAAATGCCATTAGCACGAGCAGCAGCATTGATACGTGCAATCCAAAGACGACGGAATACGCCCTTCTTGGCACGACGGTCACGGCGTGCATAGTAAAGAGCCTTCATAACGGTCTCGTTAGCCTTCTTAAACTGCTTGCTCTTAGAACCTTTGTAGCCCTTGGCCAGCTTCAAAATCTTCTTATGTCTTCTATGTGCAGTCACACCAGTCTTAACTCTTGGCATGTTCTTATCCTCCTCAAATTCAAGCTTCTACAACGATATTATGCGTATGGCAGGCACTTCATAGCGCGCTTCTTGTCAGCAGCAACTACCAGGGCAGCCTTACGCAGATTGCGCTTACGCTTTGGAGACTTCTTCTCCAGGATATGGCTCTTGTAAGCCTTGTTTCTTCTAATTTCGCCACTACCAGTTAAAGTAAAGCGCTTTGCAGCAGCTCTGCGAGTCTTCATCTTCTGCATTACTGTTTTCCTCCCTTAGATGGGGCCTTTGGGGCCAAAATCATAATCATATTTTTACCTTCAAGCTTAGCATCTCTTTCGATAGATACTGAATCCTTGAGCTGTTCAGCAACACGGCCGAGAATCTCGCGGCCAAGCTCTGGATGGGACAGCTCACGGCCACGGAACATAATAGTAACCTTGACCTTGTTTCCTTCTTCCAAGAAACGAACTGCATTCTTCAGCTTGACGTCAAAATCATGCTGCTCAATGTTTGGACGCAGCTTCACCTCTTTTACAGAGATAACCTTCTGCTTTTTGCGGGCTTCCTTCTCCCGCTTCTGCTGTTCATATCTATATTTGCCGAAGTCCATGATGCGGCAAACAGGCGGTTTTGCCTTTGGCGCAATCTCCACCAGATCCAAATGCTGTTCCATCGCCATATGAAGCGCATCACGCACTTGCATAATGCCGAGCGTCTGTCCCTCAACATCTGTTACACGGATCTCTCCGCCACGAACCCGGATTTCCTCATTGATTCTTGCAATTTCCTTAGCTATTTAAATACACCTCCTGATAGATATTCCAACGGCAGTATCAGCAAACTCGCCAACAAAAAACGGAGGCGACGCAAAGCCACCTCCGTAAATACTCAATAGATACCCGCATGATCCACAATCATCAGGTGAGAAGGCGGCTCCTTCTGCTTCAATCACAGTGACAATAATAGCACATTGCTTGGTGCCTGTCAACATTAAAATTAATATTTTTGAGATTTTTCGGCAATATTCTTCTGAATGTACTGAATAAACTCGTCTACAGTCATGGTAGTGGTTTCCTTCTCACCATGGCGGCGCATATTTACCGTGCCGGATGCTACTTCCTGATCGCCCACAACCAGCATATACGGAATCTTTTTCACCTGAGCCTCGCGCATCTTGTAGCCAACCTTTTCATTGCGGTCGTCTACCTCGACTCTCAGCCCCAGGTCAAACAGCTTCTTTTTCAGCTCGAAGGCATAATCCATGTGTTTGTCGGTAATAGGCAGAATCTTTGCCTGTATCGGAGCCAGCCAGGTCGGGAAAGCACCAGCATAATTCTCGATGAGGATGCCGATAAATCTTTCGATAGAGCCATAAACCACGCGATGAATCATAACCGGACGATGCTTCTGCCCATCCTCGCCGATATAGGTCAGGTCAAACTTCTCAGGAAGCTGCATATCAAGCTGGATAGTGCCGCACTGCCAAGTGCGTCCAATAGAATCCTTCAGATGGAAGTCAATCTTCGGGCCATAGAAAGCGCCGTCGCCCTCGTTGACAACATAATCCAAGCCACGATGCTCCAAGGCGTTGCGCAAGCCATTGGTAGCCAGCTCCCACATCTCGTCAGAGCCCATGGAATCCTCCGGACGAGTGGACAGCTCTGCATGGTAGGTCAGTCCGAAAGTGCTGTATACCTCGTCAAACAGGTTGATGACATTCTGAATCTCTTCCTCAATCTGATTCGGCATCATAAAGATATGCGCATCATCCTGAGTGAAGTTGCGCACGCGGAACAAGCCGTGCAAAGCACCGGAAAGCTCATGGCGATGTACCAAGCCAAGCTCGCCGGCACGCAGAGGCAGATCACGGTAGCTGTGCTGCTGGGTCTTGTACACCAGCATGCCGCCCGGACAGTTCATAGGCTTGATAGCGTAGTCCTCGCCGTCAATCTGGGTGAAGTACATATTCTCCTTATAGTGCGCCCAATGGCCGGAACGCTCCCAAAGCTCCCTGTTCAGAATCATAGGGGTGCGGATTTCCTGATAACCGTAGCGGCGATGCACCTCGCGCCAGTAGTTGATCAGCTCGTTGCGGATGACCATGCCGTTTGGATGGAAGAACGGGAAGCCCGGACCTTCCTCGTGGATGCTAAAGAGATCCAGCTCCTTGCCCAGCTTGCGGTGGTCACGCTTGGCAGCCTCCTCCAGCATCTTCAGATAGGCATCCAAATCTTCCTTCTTTTCAAAGGCAGTGCCATAGATACGCTGCAGCATCTTATTCTTTTCGCTGCCGCGCCAGTATGCGCCAGCCACGCTCTGCAGCTTGAATGCCTTCACCTTGCCGGTAGACAGCACATGAGGGCCGGCGCAGAGGTCGGTAAACTCGCCCTGCGTATACAGTGAAATCTCAGCATCCTCAGGCAGGTCGTTAATCAGCTCTACCTTGTAGTTCTCGCCAGCCTTGGCAAACATATCCAAGGCATCCTGACGGCTGACCAGCTTGCGCTCCAGCTTGAGATTCTCCTTGACAATCTTGTGCATCTCTTTCTCGATGTCCTTCAAATCCTCATCAGTGAGACGCTTCTCCATGTCAATGTCATAGTAGAAGCCGTTCTCGATAGCAGGGCCAATGGCGAGCTGGACATTTTCATCCTTGTAAAGGCGCTTGATAGCCTGTGCAAGAACATGGGAAGCTGTATGACGCAGGGCATGGCGTCCGCCCTCGTCCTCAAAGGTCAAAAACTGCACAGCGGCATCCCTGTCCAATACAGTCGTCAAATCCATAACTTTATCGTCAATACTTACAGCCAAAACCTTCTTGGCAAGGCTGTTGCTGATAGATTTTACCAGCTCCAGGGCAGTAATGCCTGCCTCTGCCTCCCTGATAGATCCATCCGGCATAGTCAATTTAATCATATTAACCCTCCTGTATTTAAAGAAATTTTTGTTTCTTTTAAATTACCATTTCTCATTATAATATTTGCTTTAATTAGTTGCAAGACTTATTTACAAAAATACATGACAATACACACCTGTAAAAAAAGCAAAAAGACCATCACGGCATCCCCCTGCTTCATGGCACGATTCCATTTGAAGCAACAGGCATTTGCCATCATGGTCTTTGTTTGTTCCAACCAGCCTGAACACAATCAGGTATTCTCTAAAAGCTCCATCAGCTCGTCATAATCCTTTTGCAGCTTTTCATGATTCTGTTGCAGACTGTCATATTTTTCCTGCAAGGCACGCAGGGCATTCTCCTGCTGGGAGGTCTTCAAGAGCAGCTCGTTTTTCAAGCCAGCAGCCTGTCTTTCCTTGGCTGCATGCAGCTCTGTCAAGGCTGCCTCATGGCTTGACTTGAGATTTGCCATGTCAGAGGCATGCTCCTGCTGCTGCTTTGCCATATCTTGCACATATTTGTCATTAAGCTCTTGGATTTCATGCACGTGCTCATTGCGAAAATCATCCAGCTCCTGCATATGCTTGTCACGGAAATCATTCATCTCGCGTATGTGCTTGTTGCGAAGCTCATGCAGCTCCTGCATATGCTTGTCGCCGATGTTCTTCATCGCCGCAGCATGCTGGGAGCTTTGTGCCGCTAGCTGATCCTCAAAGTCCCGCTTCTCCTTGAGAAGCATCGCCTCGTAGTCAGCCTTTTGCTCAGACAAGAGCTTTTCCTTTTGCGCCTCTAGCTCCTGCAGCTTCTTTTCATAGGATTGCTGCTGCTGATTGACAATGTCCTCGTGCTGCTGCTTGATGCGCTCATAGGCCTGACGCGCTTCCTGCTTTAGATCGCACATCTCCTCCTCAAGCTGCAGTCCCACCAAGATACTGACATTCATGGGATTGAATCTCCGGCTGCCGCCGGAAATCTTATTCACCCTGTCATTGAAATCAGCGGCCAGCTTTTCCAGCCAGCCATCCTCTTCCCTGTCAGTTTTCAGCTTGTAACGGTTGCCAAGTATGGTTACTTCTGCTTGTTTTGCCATAAGAATCAACCTCGCAGCTCAGCGTCAAACTCCTTCTTGACAGCGTCCAAAATCTGATTGAAGCCCTGATCCGCCTCAGCATCAGTCAAGGTCTTGTCATTGGACTGGAACTTGATATTGAATGCCATGGACTTCTTGCCTGCTGCCACTTGCTTGCCCTGATATACATCAAAGAGCACGACGTCATCAAAGTATGTGCCGCCGTTTTGTGCAATCGTGCGCTCAATCTCGGCTGCGCTGACATTTTCGTCCACCAGCATAGCCAGATCACGGCAAATGGCAGGATACTTAGGCAGGGCATCCGTCTTGGTCTTTTCGGACTTGTACTTCATCAAGGTCAAGAGATCCATCTCGAAGATATACGCCTTCTTGGTAATGCCGAAATTCTCAGCCACCTTCGGATGCAGCTCGCCCACAGCGGCAATGACTTCCTTGCCCTTCTTGAAAAGAGCTGTCTTGCCTGGATGCATGGCAGTATACTCGCCAGCCTCTACCTGATAGCGGCTGATAGACAGAATCTCAAAGAGATCCTCGATAATGCCCTTGGCATCGTAGAAATCAAGCATATCGCCGTCATTGTTCCAGCTTACCGGATTGCGGCGTCCCGTCATAAAGCCGGCAATCTTGACCACCTCTCTAGGAAGCTCTGTCAGCGGCAGGGACTTCGGATAGAAGACAGGCGCTACATCAAATATCTTGATGTCCTCATTCTTGCGGGAAAGATTGCGAACTGCATTTTCCAGCACGCTTCCCAAGAGGGTAGTGCGTACCAGCGGAAACTCGTCCGTCAGCGGATTCATAATAGGAATTGCCTTCCTCAGGCTGCTGTCCTGAGGAATCTCCATCTTGTCAAAAATGTCAGGATTGGTGAAGCTAAAGGAAACTTCCTCGCTAAGGCCCATATGGCTCAAGGTGAGCTTCAGCCTGTCCTCAAACATCTGCGCTGGCTTCTGACCGCCCTGCGTTACATTGCCGCGCGGCGTGGTCGAATGAATATTGTCAAAGCCATAGATGCGCGCAACCTCCTCGGAGAGATCCTCCATAAAGGTCACATCATTGCGCCAAGATGGCACTTCTACGCTGTATGAACCGTCACCGAGTGCAGAAACCTTGAAATACAGCTTTTCAAGAATATCAATTATCTTGTCCGCTGGCAGGTCAGTCCCCAGCCGGCTGTTAATCTGCTCTACAGTAAATTTTACGTGCACAGGCTCCTTGACCACTGGATATACGTCAACCACGCCCTGCGTAACGGTGCATGCGCCCATATCCTGCAGAAGCTGGGCAGCCCTGTCCAAAGCAGTGATAGTGGCCGTCACATCAGTACCGCGCTCAAAGCGTCCCGATGCCTCGGAATGAAGTCCGCAGCCCCTGGAAGTACGGCGGATGCTAGGTCCATTGAAGCAGGCAGCCTCCAAGACGATGGTAGTAGTCTTGTCCGTAACCTCTGTTTCCAAGCCGCCCATAACGCCAGCCAGTCCTGCCGCCTTTTCAGCATCGGCAATAACCAGCTCTGCTCCCTTGGCAAGGCGCTGGGAATCATCCAGCGTGTGCAGGTTCTCGCCTGCCACTGCCTGACGTGCCACAAGCTTATGACCGACAATCTCATCGTAGTCATAGGCATGCATAGGCTGTCCCAGCTCGACCATGACGAAGTTCGTAACATCGACCACATTATTGATAGCGCGGATGCCAGCACCCTCTAAGCGCTGCTGCATCCATTTAGGCGATGGGCAGATCTTGACATTTTTCAGGACACGAGTCGAAAAACGGCTACACAAATCCTTGGCATCTATGCCGACCTGAATCATATCCGCCGCCTTTGCCTCGTCATCTTCATCGACCTTGATTTCCGGCCACTTAGGCTGGTTGCCAGTCAGCACGGCTACCTCGCGAACCAAGCCGAACACGCTGAAGCAGTCACCTCTGTTGGCAGTCAGCTCAAATTCCAATACCACGTCATCCAGCCCCAAAACTTCCTTGGCTGGTACGCCGACAGGAGTATCGGCAGGCAGAATGTAAATACCGTTTAGCTGCTCCTCGCTCATGCTTGATGTGTCCAATTTCAGCTCATCAGCAGAGCAGAGCATGCCATTGGAAGCCACGCCGCGGAGCTTGCCCTTGGAGATTTTCTGCCCTGTTGGCAGCTTTGCGCCTACGAGGGCGACAGGAACAATATCGCCCTGATGAACATTCTGAGCACCTGTAACAATCTGTACAGGCTCGCCCTCGCCGACATTTATGCTTGTAACAAACATATGGTCAGAATCCGGATGCGGAATGATTGTCTCTACCCTGCCGGTAACAACCTTTTCCAGACCTTCATCGGCACGAATCACATTTTCGACCGGAATACCTGCCATGGTCAGCTTGTCAGCCAGTTCCTCGGCGGTTTCCGTGAAATCTATATAGTCATGAAGCCATTTTATAGATACCTGCATTTTCTCAATCCTCCCTATTACCAGAACTGCTTCAGGAATCTCAAATCGTTGTCATAGAACAAACGCAGATCCTCGATACCATAACGCAGCATCGCTATGCGCTCTACGCCAAGTCCAAAGGCAAAGCCGCTGACCTTCTCAGGGTCGTAGCCGCTCATTTTCAAGACATTCGGATGAATCATGCCAGAGCCAAGAATCTCCAGCCAGCCAGTGCCCTTGCAGACACGGCAGCCCTTGCCCTGACACATCACGCAGGAAATATCAACCTCGGCGCTTGGCTCGGTAAATGGGAAGAAGCTCGGACGGAAGCGAACCTTCACCTTGTCGTTGAAAATCTGCTTCAAGAAGTTCTCCAGCGTTCCCTTCAAATCAGCAAGGCTGATGCCCTTGTCGATGACCATGCCCTCAATCTGCGTAAACATCGGCGAGTGGGTAGCATCGTAATCATCACGGCGGTACACGCGTCCCGGAGCAATCATGCGAATCGGGCTGTTCGGCTCGTGCGCCTGCATGGTTCTTGCCTGTACAGGCGAGGTCTGCGAGCGCATGAGTATGTCTTCATTGATATAGAAGGAATCCTGCATATCACGGGCAGGATGGTCTTTTGGCAGATTCAGAGCCTCAAAGTTATAGTATTCCTTCTCGATTTCCGGACCTACCTCCACGGTAAAGCCCATCTGCATGAAGATACTCTTTATTTCCATCAGGGTCATCGTCAAAGGATGCAGATGACCGCGCGGAGCACGGCGTCCTGGCAGAGTAACGTCGATTCTTTCATTCGCCAGACGCTTCTGTAGCTCTTTCTCGCGCAGCTCCTCGTTTTTCTCAGCAATCAACTGCTCAAGCTGCTGACGGGCATCATTGACAATCTGTCCAATGCGCGGACGATCCTCTTTGGAGAGCTGTCCCATGCCTCGCAAAATGCTGGTCAGCTCGCCCTTTTTGCCTAGATACTTGACCCTGATTTCATTCAGATCGCCAAGGCTGCTCACTGCCTGCTTGACGGCCTGGGCAGCTTCCTGACGGAGCTGTTCAATCTTTTTTTCCATATTATCCTCCTCCATATATCCGGGGGCAAAATAAAAAGCCTCCGCCCCCATAGCTAGGGGCGAAGGCAAATACTTTTGCGGTTCGCGGTACCACCCTAATTTTTACTTAATTCATTCCTTAACGCGGAAAACGTCCTGACTACATCTCTTCACCAGAATAGCTCCAGAGCGAACTTCGCCTGCCTCGCACTGCACCATTTCCACCATTCAGGTGCTCTCTATAAGCCTCAAAGGCAGATTACTCTCTCTTTCTTCGCTGTACTAAGCATTTTAGCACTATTTTCCCTTGTTGGCAACTATTTTTCTCCGCCGAGCGCCAGCAAGGAAGCACGCACTAAAGGAAGCTGTCAGGTGTTGTTTACATTGCTGCGGACACGCTCGCAATACTTCAAAATCTCCTCCATCTCTCCGATAGAGAAGCCGTCATAGGCGATATTCACCCATTCCTCCTCAAGGTTGGCGATTGCCTTGCCCAGCTTTCTGCCCTCCTCGGAAAGGAAGATGTGATTCCTGCGATGATCCTGCGGATCTTTCAGGCGATGGATATAGCCTGCCTCGCTCAGCGCATTCAGCTCTCTAGTGACAAATGCCTTGTCCATGCTGAGCCTGTTGCTGATGTCGTCCTGCACCAAGCCCTCATTCTCAAAAACAGCGTAAAGCACCGAGCCTCTGGAGCTGGTTTTGATGCCCAGCGGCTGCAGACGCGCCAACATAAATTCCTTATGTCTTTGGCGAATAAATGATACCAGTGTGTCAATTTCATCTCTTAGCTTTCTGTGTTCCATGTAGCTGCCCCTCCCTATATACAAATAAACTACATAGTTATCCTCGTTAATGCTTATATACCACATTATACAACATTTTGCTCAGCTAGTAAATAGCAAGCGTTCATTTTTTTTTTTTTTTTGAAAATTCACAAAAAAATAATTGAAACTACACATGCCGTAAAAACAAAACGATTTTAGAAATACCAGTCTGCCAACCTTAAATATGAAGGCAATATGGCATAACTACAATCTGTGCTTAAAATCACCATAGTCAAAGCGCTTGACTGCCTTTAGCTCATTTTGGCTATCCACGTAGTAAATAGCCGGCAAAGGCATGCCATTGAAGGTGTTGTTCTTGACCATGGTATAAATTGCCATATCCCCGAACAAGAGCCGCTGACCTTCGCGCAGCGGTTCGTCAAAGGAATAGATGCCTATGTTATCGCCTGCCAGGCAGGTAGCGCCTGCCAGCATATAGGCATGAGGCTTCTCATGCTCCTCGCCGCTGTTCAAAAGCGGCGGCCTATAAGGCATCTCGATAACATCCGGCATATGGCATGCCGCAGAAGCATCCAGGATGGCTGCCGGAATCTCCCGCTTCGGACCTTGGACAATCTCCAAAACCTCTGTCGCCAAAAAGCCTGCATCTAGAGCAACCGCTTCCCCAGGCTCTAAATAAACCTTTAAGCCGTATTTGTCCTGCATCCTCTTGATGCACTTCTCCAGCAGGGCAATATCATACCCTGCCTTGGTGATATGGTGTCCGCCGCCAAAGTTAATCCATTTCATCTTCGGCAGATAAGCACCAAATTTCTCCTCCACGGCTGCCAAGGTTTCAGCCAAAGGCTCCGCTCCCTGCTCGCAAAGAGTATGGAAGTGAAAGCCGGTCAGCCCAGACAAGTCCTCAGGCTGAATCTCGCTGATTCTCGCGCCAAGCCTCGACAAAGGAGAACAAGGGTCATAGATGGCGTGTTCCTGTGTCGAGTGCTCCGGGTTTATCCTCAGACCACATTCCTTGTGTGCCGCCAAAGCCCTGTCACGGAATTTCTTCCACTGCGCGGTAGAGTTGAAGACAAAGTGATCGCAATAGCGCAAAAGCTCGGCAAACTCCTTTTCCTGAAAGGCTGGATTAAAGACATGATTCTCGCCGGGAAATTCCTCATAGGCGAGGCGAGCCTCAAAAAGTCCGCTGGCGGCTGCTCCCTTGAGATACTTTGCAATCAACGGATAGCAGGCATACATGGAAAAAGCCTTCTGCGCCAGCAAAATGCTGCACCCTGTCCTGTCCTGCACGCCCTGCAAAATTTCCAGATTGTGAATCAGCCTTTTTTCATCAATCACATAAGCCGGAGTAGCTACCTCTTTCAGCCATTTCGGCTGACTTGCCATCTCCGCCATCAGTCAACCAGCTCCGGATTGAAGCTCTCCTGCCATGGCAGCCCCCACTTGTTCAGGGCATCCATAAATGGATCAGGGTCAAACTCCTCTACGTTGTACACGCCCGGCTTGCTCCAAGTGCCATTCATGACCAGCATGGCGCCAATCATGGCAGGAACACCTGTAGTATATGATACAGCCTGAGAGCCTACTTCCTTATAGCACTCCTGATGGTCGCAGACATTGTAGAGATAGTAGGTCTTGTCCTTGCCATCCTTTTTGCCACGGAAAATGCAGCCGATATTGGTCTTGCCCACAGTCCTCGGACCGAGGCTTGCCGGGTCAGGCAGGACTGCCTTCAAAAACTGCAGCGGAATAATCTTCTTGCCCTCAAACTCAATCGGCTCAATCGAGGTCATGCCGACATTTTCCAGACACTTGAGATGACGCAGATAGCTCTCGCCGAAGGTCATAAAGAAGCGGATTCTCTTGATGCCGGGAATATTTACGCCCAGCGACTCCAGCTCCTCATGATGCAGGAGATACATATCCTTCGGACCTATCTCTGGGAAATTATAGACCCTCTTGATTTCCATAGGCTCTGTTTCCACCCATTTGCCATCTTCCCAATAGCTGCCCTTGGCAGAAACCTCCCTGATGTTGATTTCCGGATTGAAATTGGTCGCAAACGGATAGCCATGGTCGCCTGCGTTGCAGTCCAAAATGTCGATGTAATTAATCTCATCGAAGTGATGCTTCAAGGCATATGCACTGAATACGCCTGTAACGCCTGGGTCAAAGCCAGAGCCGAGCAGAGCCGTAATGCCAGCCTTGGCAAACTTCTCACGGTAAGCCCACTGCCATTTGTATTCAAACTTAGCCGTGTCCTCTGGCTCATAGTTGGCTGTATCCACATAGCTGACCTTGCACTCAAGACAGGCATCCATAATGGTCAAATCCTGATATGGCAATGCCAGATTGAGAACCACATCCGGCTTTTCCTTCCTTATCAGGGCTACCAGCTCCTCCACGCTGTTGGCATCCACCTGGGCAGTGGTGATTTTGCACTTGCCGCCAGAGAGCTTTTCCTTAAGTGCATCGCATTTGCTGACAGTACGGCTGGCAATGCAGATTTCGTCAAAGACGTCACTGTTCTGCACACATTTGTGAATTGCCACGCTGGCTACGCCGCCGCAGCCGATAATTAAAGCTTTTCCCATTTCCTTACCTCCAAACAAGTTTTCATAGCCCTTATATATTTATATCAGACATTTATTGGGCCTGCAATAAATGGAGCTTCCAGCTTCAAAAGCATCTCCCGCATGATTTTCAGAGCCGCAGCCGTAGAAGCGCCGCTTTGGTCATAGGCAGGAGAAAGCTCTACCAGGTCACATCCCACTACATTCAGGCCACAGCCTGCCACGGCAGCCTCCATAAGCTCCTTGAAGGAAACTCCCCCATATTCAGGAGTTCCCGTCCCCGGAAATACCGACGGATCCATAACATCAAGGTCAATTGTAAAATAAACCGGCTTGCCCTCTAGTGCCGCCAGTGCCTCTGGCATGGCGTGCAAATCAAAAGGACGGAGCTTGGTATGCGTCTTTGCCCACTGAAATTCTTCCTTCATGCCGCTGCGAATCCCAAGTTGCCAAATGCGGTCGTCGCCCACCAAGTCCCAGATACGGCGCAATACCGTAGCATGGGACAGCTCTGCGCCAAGATATTCCTGCCTCAGATCCGTATGGGCATCAAAATGCAAAATGTGCAAGTCTGGATATTTTTTCTTTGCTGCGCGCACTGCGCCGAGGGTCACAAGGTGCTCGCCGCCAATCATAAACGGCAGCTTGCCAGCAGAGAATATCTCTGCCGCCCGTGCCTCTATATCGCCCAGGGCCTTTTCGGTACTGCCGAAGCAAAGCTCCAAATCGCCGCTGTCCATAATGGCAGCATCCTCTAAGTCAAGATCCTGATAGGGACTGTAGGTTTCCAGCCCGTAGGACTCGCCGCGCATCGTCCGGCTGGCAAACCTCGTGCCTGGGCGAAAGGATGTCGTCGAGTCAAAGGGCGCACCATAAATAACTATCCTGGCATCCTCCCACGGCGCATCACAGCCCAAAAAGGTTTCTACGTTAGTCTTCAACATCTCTCAACAATTCCTCCACATAATTCGGCAGGGCAAAAGAGCCTGCATGCAGCTTGCAATTGTAATACCGGCAGCGGATGCGCAAATCCTTCCATGCCTGCCAATCTACATCATTTACAGGATGATACTTTCTCGAAGCAAAGCCGAAGAGCCAGTGTCCCGACGGGTAGGTCGGAATATGAACCTGATACACCCTGCTTATAGGGAAGGAATGACAGATTCTCTTGTGAGCACGCTGCATGGCATAGGCATCTTCCTGATAGAAAGGACTTTCGTGCTGATTGACCATGATGCCGTCCTCATGCAGCGCCTTGAAGCAGTTGCCGTAAAATTCCTTGGTAAACAAACCCTCGCCCGGTCCAAAGGGGTCTGTGGAATCCACGATAATCAAATCATACTCATCCTCCACGTGGCGGATAAACTTCAAGCCATCCTCATAGAAGCAATGCACCCTAGGGTCATCCAAGGCACAGGATACCTTTGGCAGATAGAGCTTGCATATATCCACGACACGCTCATCAATCTCCACCAAATCTATCTTTTCAATAGCCTTGTATTTGCACAACTCACGTACCGTACCGCCATCGCCGCCGCCGATAACCAAGACATTTTTGACATTGGGATGCACGCACATAGGAACATGTACAATCATCTCGTGATAGATGAACTCGTCCTTCTCGGTCAGCATCAAATAGCCGTCCAAAGCCAAAACCCTGCCAAATTCCTCTGATTCAAATACATCTATGCGTTGAAACTCGCTTTGTTCGCTAAAAAGCTGTTGATCAACCTTGATTGAAAATCTCACATTAGGAGTATGCTGTTCTGTAAACCAGAGCATGCCAGTCACTCTCCTCTCTCTAGGCACTCACCTAAAATACTCGGCTCAGATATGCTTCAGGACATTCAAGCGCCGCAAATCCATATCTTCAGGACCTGTCATCTGACAGCCCTTCTTGCGGGCATAGCGGATGTAGCGAAGGATTTCTTCCGTGATGCGCTCGCCCGGTGCAAGAATAGGTATGCCCGGCGGATAGCACATCACAAACTCGCTGCATACCCTGCCGAGCGTCTGCTCTAGCGGCAGGGACTCCTTGTCGCCATAAAAGGCTTCTTTAGGACCGCATACCACCTGCGGACTTATGTACTCGGCCTTGAGCATTTCACGCCCCGTCTGACGATAATTGCGCCTGATTTCCGACAGAGCCGAAACCAGCCTTTCGATGTCCTTTTCCCTATCGCCAACCGAAACATATGCCAAAAGATTGGCTATATCGCCAAATTCCGTCTGAATGTCATATTCGTCCCGCAAAAGGTCATACACCTCTACGCCTGCCAAGCCAATCGAGCGTGTATAAATCGCCAGCTTGGTTATATCGAAATCATATATGGAATCACCATTGATAAGCTCAGAGGAATAAGCATAATAATCGCCAATGGCATTTATCTCATCTCTGGCATACTGTACCTGTGCGATAATCTTATCCACAAGCTCTTTGCCGCGGAGCGCCATATTGCGTCGTGATATATCCAGGCTCGCCATCAGCAGATAGGAAGCACTGGTTGTCTGCGTCAGATTGATAATCTGATGCACATAGCCGTGCGACACCCTGTCGCCAATCAAGAGCATCGAGCTTTGCGTAAGAGAACCGCCTGATTTGTGCATGGATATGGCAGCCATATCCGCACCAGCGTGCATGGCGGCTATAGGCAGCTTGTCGCTAAAATACAGATGCGAGCCGTGCGCCTCATCTGCCAAAAGCAGCATGCCATGCTCATGTGCCAGCTTGGCAATGGACTTGATGTCGGAGCAAATGCCGTAATAGGTAGGATTATTTACCAGCACTGCCTTGGCATCAGGATTTTCCCTGATAGCTTTCTCCACATCAGAAACACTCATGCCGAGGGAAATGCCCAGCATGGGATCCATCTGCGGATTGACATACACAGGCACTGCGCCGCAGAGTATCAGGGCATTGATGGCACTGCGATGGACATTGCGCGGCATGATGATCTTGTCGCCTTCCTTGCACGCCGACATCACCATCGCCTGCACCGCCGAGGTCGTCCCCCCCACCATGAAGAAGGCATGTGCCGCGCCAAAAGCTTCTGCTGCCAGCTCCTCTGCCTCCTTTATCACCGAAACAGGATGACAGAGATTGTCCAGCATCTTCATCGAATTTACATCCACAGACAGGCATTGCTCGCCTAGGAACTTGGTCAGCTCAGGATTGCCGCGTCCCCGCTTGTGTCCTGGCACATCAAAGGGCACAAGCCTGGCAATCTTCATTTTCTCCAAAGCTTCCAGTATCGGAGCACTTTCCTGTGAGATATACTTCATCTTTTATCTTCCCCCTGTATCGCAGCATATCCAGCCAAGCATACAGCTCAATCCTTGACACAGGCTGACTTAGCTGAAAATATTGCTGCCGCTATAGATTTCAATCATTTCCCGACGCAGACTATTGTGAATATCCAATCTCGTCTTGGGAGGAATTTCATATATATCTGTATTGAACAAATAATTCTTCAAATCCAGCTCCTTAATCAGCATCTTGGTGTGGAAAAGGTTCGCCTGATAAATATTTATATCTACGGCATCGTACCTGTCCAGCGTCTCCTTGTGAATAAAGTTCTGGATAGACGTAATCTTGTGATCCATAAACAGCTTGCGCCCGGCCATATTCCTCGTAAAGCCGCGCACCCGGTAGTCCATGGTAATAATATCCGAATCGAACATGCCTATCAAGTAATCCAGCGTCTTTAAAGGCGTAATCTCGCCGCAGGTAGCTACATCGATATCGACCCTGAAGGTAGCGATGCTGGTCTCTGGGTGAAACTCAGGATAGGTATGCACGGTAACATGGCTCTTATCAAGATGTGCCACCACCGTCTCGCCCTGCATTGCTTCTGGCACGGCTTGCTTTCCCTGCAGCACCTCGGCACAGTTCAAAGGCTTTTTCTTGCCAGATGTCACCGCTGCCTCCTCAGCGATGAGAAAGGTCACGCTTGCGCCCTGCGGGTCATAGTCCTGCTTGGACACACTCAAAACCTTCGCGCCTATCATCTCGGTAACACGGTAAAGGATTTTGGTCAAGCGCTCCGAATTGTACTGTGCATCAATATATTTTATATAGTCCTGCTGCTCACGGGATGTCTTAGCATAACAAATATCATAGATATTGAAGCTAAGGGATTTGGTCAGGTTGTTAAACCCATATAATTTCAATTTTTCTTCCAATCTGATCTCACGCCCTTCAATATGATACACAATGATCTAAAGCCATCCAGCCTTAGCCTAGAATAGTAAGTAGCTGCTTGCCAATCAGGATGGTTGTAACGACGATAAACAACGGACGTACATACGTCACGCCCTTGGTAATGGCAAATCTCGCTCCGCAATAAGCGCCAAAAATCATCATCACGCCCATGAAAATGCCAAGCTCAAAATTTATCATGCCGGAAAGCCCGAAGAAAACAGTCGCCGAAACATTGCTGGCAAAATTCAGCGCCTTGGTATTGGCAGTGGAGCTGATAAAATCAAAGCCCAGCATCAGGAAGATAAACAAGAGCAGAGAACCTGTGCCAGGTCCGAAAAATCCGTCATAGAAGCCCATCGCCAAGGCTGCCAGCATGCTCAGAGCCAGCATCTTGCCCGTCAGCTTCTCCGGCTTGGAATCCTTGTCCCAATCCTTTTTCAGTATGCTGTACAGCACCACCACAATCAGCAGTACCACGATCAAAGGACGCAAAAACTCTGAAGGAATGTGCTGGACGGCAATAACGCCTAGGACAGAGCCTATCAAGGAGAGCGGAAACAGCTTCTTGATGAGCGGTACATCCATCTTGCCAGAACGCACAAAGGTGATAAAGCTTGTACACGCCCCCATGACGGCAGCCATCTTATTCGTACCCAGTGCCTGCAAGGGAGGCATGCCCGTCAGCATGAGTGCCGGCAGGGATATCATGCCGCCGCCGCCTGCCGCCGCATCGATAAAGGCTGCGACAAAGCCTGTGATTGCTACAAAAATATATATCTCTATATCCATGTATACAAGAAACTCCTCTTTTGACCATTATAACAAATCGGAATAATAAAAACAACAAAATAATATACAACTGATATTCTCCCAATATCAGCGCACAATCACCTTGTCCGGCAGAACAGCCTGCTGCTGCATATCAAAATGCCCCATGCCGACAAACTGCCCCTCGCAATACACCCTGAGCACTACATCGCCTGACGCATTATATCGTGACGCAAATTGCCTGTCATGCGTCAAAAGACCATTGACAAACGCTTTCAATCTGCTCTCAGGCAGGCTATAGGCTGGAATGTGCTCTAGATACGCATCCATGGTCAGCAGGGCAGCAACCTTCAGCTCTGCCAGCTCTTCTAAAGAAACAGCTTCCTCCAAGGCAAACTTCCCCACGGAACGGCGCACCAAAAAGGACATCGTAGCCGGAATCCCTAGATGATAGCCCAAATCAGTGCAAAGACTGCGGATATACGTGCCTTTAGAACACTCCACATCAAAAACAATATGCCGCCTGCCGCTGTGCAAGAGCCTTAGGCTGTGAATCTGCACCTGTCTTGCCGGAATGTCTACCTTCTGTCCCTCTCGGAGCAAGTCACACGCCCTGCGACCATTTATCTTGATGGCAGAATGTGCAGGCGGCGTCTGCGTAATCGTACCAGTAAAACAGTCAAAAGCAGCCAAAATCTTCTCTCGAGAGGGCATCTCAAAATCATCCAGCCTGTCTACAACCTCGCCGCTGTCATCGCCGCTATCCGTTGCACAGCCAAACAAAAGCTCCGCCCTATACGCCTTTTCCACGGACTCCAAATACTCAATAAGCCTGGTGGCTCTGCCTACGGCAATAGGCAGTACGCCAGCCGCCCCAGGGTCAAGCGTACCAGCATGGCCAATCTTTTTTTCTCCCAACTGCCTGCGCACATATCCCACGGCATCATGAGAGGTCATTCCCGGCGGCTTCAACAGATTGATAAATCCGTCCACCCAGCAATCCTCCTTTTTCTCGCGCTTGTACCAATATATTCCAACGCGCGTCAGATATCTGGTACAAAATCTTCTTTCACAATGATTATAACAAAATTAAACCATATATACCATATCTATTTGTAGGATTTATAACTTATATTTGTATTGCACGCAAAAAATGTGTCAGACCGTGCCTTGGAGCACAAAAAAGCTGCCGCAGCCAGTTTTCTGCGACAGCCCTGCTTTTATAGCTCGTATCAGTATCGATACCACGAGCCTGTATTTTTTTCTACCCGTTTTGCCAAAATAACTGCCTGTTCCAAGAGAGATTTCAGCATATTCATATTTTCATCATACTCTGTCAGGCTATGGGATTTTTTCGGCACATCCTTTGCGGCTTCCTTGACCCTGTCTTCCTTGCACCGCCAAGAAATGCCGTCCGCTATCTCTCTGAGATGCTCTGCCAAATGCCACTTGCGCCCCTTCTTGTAAATCTTGCCTGTCGCCTCGTCTGCCAAATCCCTGCCCAGCAGGTAGTCAAGGCTCACGCCATAAAAATCAGCAAAATCCAGCAAAGCACCAAGCTCAGGCATTCTCTTACCGCTCTCGATAAGGGAAATCGCTCCCGAAGAATATGCCCTGTTGTATTTCTTATTGTACAAATCCTTTAGCTGGCGCTGGGAATACCCATTTTGCAATCTAAGCTCCCTAAACCTGTTCATAAAAATGGCGTGGCGGAGACTCGTGACTTTAGTCATGGGAGGAGCCACGCCTTTCCCTCCTTTTAACTTTAAATACTAGAATTTCAACAAAAAATTG